>Ga0209172_10000456_pt1 | contig 113369 bp, 89 predicted proteins | sample LarsenN4metaG_FD_184113 | JGI IMG/M metagenome (GOLD analysis project Ga0209172, IMG submission 184113) | Hot spring sediment bacterial and archeal communities from British Columbia, Canada, to study Microbial Dark Matter (Phase II) - Larsen... ... | reverse complement strand
CCGGGACGCTCCATGTACATCCAGTACGCGTCGGTCCCGTCCCGCTCGCCTTCCTTGCCCTAGGCCCATCGACGTCGGGACGCGCCTCCCTCCCTCCGGTCGGTCGGCCGGAGCGAGGGACCGAACCATAGACACCGAATGCCTGTCCCTGTGGGAGGCGTCGCCAGACGCCGATCTGTTCTCTCCAAAGGCCTCCCTTCTTCGTAGGGGAGGGCCCCCGCGCCCTCCCCCCACGAAGGCCCCCGCCGTAGCGGCCCTTGCTTGCAAGGGCCGGCCCTTCGGCCGATGCGAGCATCGGCCGCTACGAAGGCAAACCTTCAAGGGTGGATTCGAAGCGGGCTTGAAACGCCGAATCGGCTGGAGCAGAATCGAAGTCACCGGCAGGGTGAAGCAACGGGGAGCGGCCGACGGGCGGGGCGGTGACACGGTGGCAGAAAGTCCTTAGAGCATGGCGGCCTAATCTGGCCAGGCTATTTCTAAAGGAGTCTAAGAGGGGGGATCCACTTGATCCATCAGCAGTTGTTGGCAGAGGCCAAAAACGTGATAGGCGGCCAGCCCGTGATAGCCTGCGAAGTCGGCGGGCTATCAAGGGCGCCTATGGGTAGTTAGGCCTACATGAGGAGCGCATGAATCGTCACCTGATCTTCCGGCACTATGCTCTCATCGCCATAATTGGTGGGGCCTTAGGAATCACAGCGGTTCTTCTTTTCGCCAGCTCCGACAGGATGCCACTCATCGGATCCGTTGTCGTCGCAGTTCTCGGCTTCTGCTACTTCGTGCAGCAGCAGAAGCTCTCGGAAACGACCCTGTTCAAGGACCTATTCACGGAATTCAACCGCCGCTACGATGCGCTGAATGAACGGCTCGCTGAGATCCCGGTGCCGGATGACCCCCAGCATATCGCCAACATGAATCGAGAGCATCGCCAGACAATCGTTGATTACTTCAATCTGTGTGCCGAGGAGTACCTCTTCTTCTCGGAAGGCTACATCCATTGCGCGGCCTGGCGAGCATGGTGTTCCGGGATGCTCTGGTATTTCGAACGCGAGCCATTCCGGACTCTCTGGGTGGAGGAGAGCAAGACGAACTCGTACTACGGGCTCTCGGTGGAGGCGATTCGACGCGGAGCGGCCTAACAGCGGCATGCAGCGGCCGGCCTCGCCTCGCTCGCCGTCGCTGAAGCCGGTCGTTGCCTGGCGCGAATCGGCAATGGAGCTGGATGAAACTCACTGATCACCAACGGAAAGCCATCACGCACGCCGGTCGGAACCTTCAACTGATCGCCTGCGCGGGTTCGGGCAAGACCGAGGTCGTGGCCCGGCGGGTCGTTCATTTGCTCACTCCGGGCCGTGCCGACTCGCTCGCGCCCAGAAACATCATCGCCTTCACCTTCACCGACAAGGCCGCCGCGGAGCTCAAGGAGCGGATCGTCACGCGCACCCGCGAGGTCCTCGGGGAGGTCCCGGGGATGGCCGAGATGTTCGTGGGGACGATCCATGCCTTCTGCCTCGAGTTGCTGAAGAGCGAGACCGTCAAGTACCTCAAGTACGAAGTACTGAGCGAGGTCCAGCAGGGACTGTTCCTCGACCGCTACTCCAAGCAGAGCGGGCTCACGACTTCGACCGACCTCGATGGCAGGCCACTGAAGCGCTACCGCGACACAGGCCACTACGCGTCCGCCCTGTCGATCTTGCGCGAGGCCGATGTCGAGCCCGCGCACCTCAACGACTGCTCGATCATGGATGGGCTCAAGCGTTACCGGGCGCTCCTCGATGGAAGCAGCTATCTCGATTACTCGTCCATCCTCGAGGCCGCGGTTGACAGCCTGACGAACGACGCCGGCGTCCGGGAGCGGTTGGTCGAGCGCGTGAAGTACGTCATCGTGGACGAGTACCAGGACGTGAACCCGATCCAGGAGGCGATCGTCTGGTCGCTCCACGAGTTCGGCGCGCAGATCTGCGTGGTCGGTGACGACGATCAGACCATCTACCAGTGGCGCGGCAGCGACGTCGAGAACATCCTGACCTTTGACCAGCGCTACCCCGCCGTGGAGCAGATTCCGCTTGAGGATAACTTTCGATCGAGCGAGGGCATCGTGGAGACGGCGCGGGCTTTCATCGAGCAGAATGCCGCACGCCTCAAGAAAGCGATGAAGCCGACGGGCGCGCAGCCCTACGAACCGGGGGACATCGTCGCATTGTCGTTCGCGAACGCCGCGGACGAAGCGCAGCACATCGTCAGGACCGCGCAGGCCCTCCGCGGAGTGGCGTTCAGGGAGGACGAAGTCGAACGCGGGCTGTCGTGGTCGGACATGGCGATCCTTCTGCGCAGCGTGAAGGCGAACGCCGAGCCGATCACCGACGCCCTGCGTGCCGCCGGGATTCCCTACGTCGTCACGGGCATGACGAACCTGTTCGGGACCCGTGAGGCGGAAGCCGCGCGCCAGCTCTTCTATTTCATGGGGGACCACCACGGCGTCACCGAAGCGGCGGTCGAGGAGGCGTGGCGTGACGCGAATCTGGGCCTCGACGCCGCTGCGCTTCGAGCCGCCGTGGTCACCGCCGCGGCCGCGAAACGAGCGCTCACCGCCCCCGACCAGAAGCGCTGGGGGCAGTACTCGATCCAGCGCGTCTTTCTCTCCTTCCTCGACGAGGCCGGCGTCCGGGAGGAGCGCGTGCCGAACGGGCGCGGCGAGGTGGTTTTCTACAACCTCGGTAAGTTCAGCCAGGTCATCTCGGACTTCGAGACGATCCACTACCAGTCCAGTCCGGTCGAGAAGTACGCCTCGTTCGCGGACTTTCTCCGGCACCGCGCCGAGGACGCGTACCCCGAGGGCTGGCAGGACAACCAGTACGCCAACCCCGATGCCGTGCGGATCATGACCATCCACCAGGCCAAGGGCATGCAGTGGCCGGTGGTGTTCGTGCCCGCGCTGCTCAAGAACCGCTTTCCGGCCAAGAAGCCGGGCGGCCGGAACGTCTGGCACCTCCTGCCGCGCCAGGCGATCCGAGGCCAGGCGCGTTTTGAGGGCACGCTGGAGGACGAGCGACGGCTCTTCTACGTCGCCATGACCCGAAGCCAGAAGTTCCTGCACCTCACCTGGGGGCCCGTGCCGGGCAACCAGCTCTTCCAGAAGCACTCGCCCTTCTGGGACGACATCCTCGCGTCGAAGTACGTCAAGCGGAGGGCGCCCGACTACTCCGGGCGTAAGCGTCTGCCGCCGCAGCCGCGCGCGGGCGTCGCCAACGTGGTGTTCTCTTTCTCGGATCTCAAGTACTTCTTCGAGTGCCCCTACCAGTTCAAGCTGCGCGTGCTCTACGGCTTCAACGCACCCATCCACGAGGCGCTCGGCTACGGCAAGTCGCTGCACGACGCCCTGGCCGAGGTGCACGCGCGCGCGATCCACGGCGACGTGGCCGATGCGAGCGAGGTGCCGCGCCTGGTCGAGACGCACCTGCACGTGCCCTATGCGTATCCCGCGCTCCGGCAGCAGCTCGAGCAGACGGCCGAGCGCGTGCTGCGCGACTACCTGGCCGACAACGCCGCGCTCTTCGACAAGATCGAGTTCTCGGAGAAGCAGATCGAGATCAACCTCGGCGACGGCGTGACCGTGAACGGGCGCATCGACCTCGTGCGCCGGGTGGACACCGACGAGACGACCATCGTGGACCTCAAATCCAGCGACCGCGCGCAGGCCGAGGATGTGACCGAGGCGCAGCTCCACGTGTACGCGCTCGGTTACCAGGAACTCACCGGGCGGCAGCCGGACTTTGTCGAGGTCTACGAGCTGGACGAGCGCAAGCGCAAGCCGCGCTCGGTGGACGACGACTTCATTGCCGACGTGAAGACGAAGGTCCGCCACGCCGCCCAGGCGCTGCGCACTGCAAAGCTGCCCGCCGCGCCGGCGCCGAAAAAGTGTGGAAGCTGCGACTACCGCGGCATGTGCACGGCCGGCCGGGCCGTCGCCGGACCCAAGTGACGAGGAGCAAGAACGACATGGCCCGAACCCCCAAACCGAAGACCGAGAAGAAGGTCACCCGCTACACCTACGAAGAGATCCGGGAACCGCGCACGCCCGAGACCGGCCACACGCCGCTCCTGCCGGCCGACGAGCAGGTGGTCACGCTCCCAATGGACAACGGCTGGAGCAAGGCCATCCACGTTGGCAAGCTGCCGGAAGGCGACGATCGGCCGGTGGTGGTGGACATGGATCCGGCGGCGGACCCGGTGCTCTTCTGGGCGGGCAAGCGTAACCGGCGCGAGGTGCCGGTGCTGCCGCTGCAGCGGAACGAGATCGTCTCCGAGTCGCGCATCGCCCAGATCATCCAGCGGGCGCGCAAGGCCGCCGAGGAGAAGTCGGGCGCCGCCCGGCAGGGGCACCTCTTCGCCGACCTCGAGAAGCAGCTTCGCGAGAGCGACAAGGGCAAGCGCGTCGAGTTCTACACGCACGAGGAGGGCTGGAAGAACAAGCTCATCTGCGGCGACTCGCTGCACGTGATGGAGTCGCTGCTTCACTACGAGAACCTGCGCGGCAAGGTGCAGATGATCTACATCGACCCGCCGTACGGCATCAAGTACGACTCAAACTTCCAGCAACGAGTGGATTCCACCAAGAACGACCCCGACGACCCGGCCGACGACGTGCTCACGATCAAGGCGTTTCGGGATACGTGGGCGCTGGGGATTCACTCGTATCTGTCGTATTTAGAGGAGCGGCTGTACCTCTGCCGAGAGCTCCTGGCGGATACGGGGTCGCTCTTCGTGCAGATAAGCGATCAGAACCTACACCGTGTACGGATGCTCCTCGATGAAGTCTTCGGAGCACCGAACTACGTAGCGGTCGTGAATTACACAAAAACATCTAGCCAGACTGCAAAACGGCTGCCGGTGGTAACCGACTATGTTGTGTGGTATGCGAGAAACATCGAGTCCATGCGGTTTCGCTCCGTCTTCATGCCCAAGGTGCTGGGCGGATCCGGATCCGACATGTATCAGTACGTGCAGTTGCCAGACGGGAGTAGTCGCCGTCTCAGCGCGGAGGAGCGTGCTGGGGTACAAGCACTTCCTCCAGGCGCGAGACCATTCCGTTTTGGAGATATCACCTCCCAGCGTCAGGGTCGTGCATCAGGGTTAGGGTCTGCGATGTGGTTCCCGGTGGCTGTAGGGGGGCGCGAGTTCTACCCACCCGAAGGTCGCGGGTGGTCAACCACGTCTGAAGGAATGAAACGACTCCAGGAGCTCGGCCGAATCGCTGCTCAGGGAGACCGCTTAGCCTACGTGCGGTTCCTTGATGACTTCCCGGCCCAGGAGATTGGAAATAACTGGACCGATACCGCTGGCGGAGGCGGCGACTACGTTGTGCAAACCAATCCGAAGGTCATTGATCGCTGCATCGCGATGACCACCGACCCCGGTGACCTCGTCTTCGACCCTACCTGCGGGTCGGGCACGACCGCGTTCTGCGCCGAAAAGCTCGGCCGCCGATGGATCACCTGCGATGTTTCGCGCGTGGCGATTAACGTCGCGCGCCAGCGGCTGCTCTCCGCGACCTTCGAGCACTACAAAACGCGCAACGGCAAGGTCTCCGGCAACTTCCTCTACAAGACCGTCAACCGTGTGACGCTCAAGAGCCTCGCCTATGACCTCGAGCCCGAGAAGGTCGAACTCGTGGACCAGCCTGAGGTGGACAAGGACGCCATCCGCGTCTGCGGCCCGTTCGAGGTGATGTCGCTGGGCCGCTACTCGGTCGAGGACTGGAAGGGTTACGTCGTTCGCGAAGCCGGGGCGACCTACGGCGAGCCGGCGAAGCTCGAGAACTACATCGAGACGATCTGCCGCCTCTACCGCAAGGACGCGGCGATCCAGGGCGCGAGCGGGCTCGTGCACGCGTTGGCGGAGAACGAGAAGGAGAAGATCGCGATCTCGGTCGGGCCGCTCTCGGGCCGCGTCACGGCCAAGCAGTTGAGCGACGCCGTCCAGGACGCGCTCGCCTCGGGCATCCTCGAGGTGCACGTGCTCGGCTGGGCCTTCGAGGCGAACGTCGGCGAGGTGAAGTCGCAGCTCGAGAAGCGCGGCAGGGTCAAGGTCGAGCTCATCATGATCCGCCCGGACACGCTCGCCGAAGGGCTCAAGGCGACGCAGCCGGAGATGCTCTTCTCGCCGCTCGCGCTGCCGGACATTGCGGTCGAGGCGGTAGAGAACGGCCCTTCGAAAGGCTCAGGGCAGGGCAAGGAGAAGCAGCTCCGCGTCACGCTCAACGGTGTCGCGCTGTTTGATCGCAAGAACCGGCGCACGGAGTACAAGCGCGCCGACTCGGGCTACATCTCGGCCTGGTACCTCGACGAGGACTACGACGGGGACTGCTTCGTGGACTGCCAGATGTTCTTCGACTTCAAGAAGACGCCGAACCTCAAGGCCGCGCTCAAGGCCGAGGTGGACCCGGAGGAGTTCACGCTCAAGCTCACCTCCGAGCCCTTCCCCGTGCGCGGCTACAAGCGCATCGCGGTGAAGGTCGTGGACGTGTACGGCAACGAGTCGGTCGTCGTGCGGGACCTGGCGTAAGGGGGGCGGCGCGATGGCCTACGTTGTCGATCGGGTCGTCATCTGCGACGCCTTCCGCGAGCCGGACGCGCACTACGAGCTGCTGCCCGGCGGGCGCTCGAAGCGCGTGGCGACGCGCCGACCGTCCATGCGCTTCCTCGCCTCGGCGAAGGACGCGAAGGGGGGCATCGCCGGGGTCGTCGGCAAAGAGGCGGGGCTCTTCGACGACCTCTCGGCCTCGGCCGCCGAGCAGAACGACTTCGTCAACCAGCTCCGCGTCGAGGTGCGCGCGTGGCGCGAGGCCGGCTGGCCGGGGACGGCGGTCGTCACAAGGCGGCTGCTCGAGTGGTGGTTCGAGCGCGACGAGGAGCGCCGCGCCATGGCCAAGCGCTTCTTCTTCTGCCAGCAGGAAGCCGTCGAGACGGTCATCTACCTCTACGAGGTGCAGAACCGGCGCAAGATGCCGGAGACCGGGGACCTCCTGCGCTACGCCCTCAAGCTCGCTACCGGCACCGGCAAGACCGTCGTGATGGCGCTCTTCGTCACCTGGGCGACGCTCCACAAGCGCAAGGTGAGCGGCTCGTCGCTCTCGGCGAACTTCCTCGTGCTGGTGCCGAACCTCACGGTGCGCGACCGGGTGAGCGGGGTGCCTCGCGGCGACGGGCTCGACCCGTCTGGCGAGCACAACCTCTACGACGCCTTCGAGATGGTGCCGCCCGAGTACCGCGAGGAGTTCCACCCGAACGTGCTGGTGAGGAACTGGCAGGGGATCCCGCTCGAGGCGAAGCGTGAGGACTGGATCGGCGAGGGCGAAATGCCGCTCGAGGAGGGGCGGTTCATCCCGCAGGCGGTGCTGCGCGCGATGCAGCGGCGCGCCCGGCAGGACCCGAACGCACCGATCCGGCGGCTGCTCGGCGGCTGGCGCGACCTCGTCGTGATCAACGATGAGGCACACCACGTTTACGGCGAGAAGCGCGCCAAGAAGGGCGAGGATCCGGAGTACATCAAATGGAGCAAGATCCTCGAGCGCATCGGCAAGGCCGCGCGCGTGAGCCTCGTAATCGACCTCTCGGCGACGCCCTGGTACGGCTCGGGGTCGCCCAAGCCCGAGGGCACGCTCTTCGAGTGGCTGGTCTCGGACTTCTCGGTCTACGACGCGTTTGAATCCGGACTGGTCAAGGTCGTGCGCCTCCCCGACCCGGACGAGCACGGGAAGGTGTACCTCGACCTCTGGGACCTGGTGAAGGGCGCCAAGACCAAAGAGGAGTACCTGCGCGCCTGCAAGGGCGCGATCGCGAGCATCTACTCATCGTGGAAGAAGGACTACGACGAGTGGGCGGGGTTGCTCGAGTTCGCCCGCGGGCCGGCGCCAGTGCTCCTCTGCGTGACGAGCGACGCGACGCGCGCCGGATGGGTGTTCGAGCACCTGACGCGCGAGTACGAGCTGCTGCGCAACCCGGACGATGAGGACCGCAGCCGCTGGGTCACGATCCAGGTGGACTCCAAGGTCTTCGACGCCGACAAGGGCAACGAGGCGGTGCTGCGCGAGATGGTGAATACCGTCGGCTCGAAGGGAAAGCCCGGCGAGCACGTGCGCGCCATCGTGAGCGTCAACATGCTCTCCGAGGGCTGGGACGTAAAGAGCGTCACCCACATCCTCGGGCTGCGCGCGTTCGGCTCGCCGCTCCTCACGGAGCAGATCATCGGCCGAGGGTTGCGGCGCACGAACTACGATGTGCTGAACCAGCCCCTCGCGGAGCGGAGGGAAGGCAGCGAAGAAACGGTGGACGCCTTCGGCATCCCCTTCGTCGGCTTCCCGGTGGAAAAGCGGAAGCGCCCCAGGACCGGCGAATGGGGGCAGAAGCCGGTCTGGATCGAGCCCGACCCGAAGAAGGCGAAATTCCGCGTCCAGGTGCCGAACGTGCGCTCGTGGGCGGTCGGCGTGACGGAGTCGCTCGCGGATCTGATTCGGGTCGAGGACCTGCCGCAGATCCAGATCAATCCGAAGGAGACGCCGCCTGACGTACACGTGCGACCGGTCGTGGGCGGCGCGCCCGAGGCGGTGATGACGCTGGAGGAGGTGCGCAAGGAGTGGCCGGTCCTTCGCACTGCCTTCCTGATGGCCGAGGAGTTGCATCAGGAAACGAACCCGGGCTCTGCGGGCGATTTGGGCATCGGTCCCACGTTCGACGAGTTGCTCGATGTGTCGCGGCGTTTTCTCGACGCGCGGGTCGTGCCCCTGGAAGCCGGCGGTCTCAAGAGCGACGTGCGTGACGTAGGCATCTACTTCTGGCGGCGGCAGGCGCTCGACGCGCTCGACACGGCCATTCGTGGGGCAGGCTCGGCAGGTGTCGAAGCGGTCCCCATCCTCGGGAACCCGGAATGGCTCGACACGGAGAATCTGCGCCGCTTCCAGTGGACGGGCATCGTCGCCGAGGGCAAGCGCTGCCACACCAACAAGGTGCCGTGCCACACGGACCTTGAGAAACGCTTCGCGGACTTCCTCGACGGCGCCAAGGACGTCGTGCGCTACTTCAAGAACGAGCGGCTGGGGTTTTCGGTCACTTACTACGAGAGCAACCGGCCGCGGCAGTACTACCCGGACTTCATCATCGCCGCTCGCGACCAGGACGGCCGCGAGGTGATGTGGCTCGCGGAGACCAAGGGCGAGGTCCGGCCGAACACCGCGCTCAAGAGCGAGGCGGCGCGGCTATGGTGCGAAAAAATGAGCGCCACCAGATACGGACAGTGGCGGTACCTGTTCGTGCAGCAGCGCAAGCTCGAGGCGGCGCTGGCATCGGGGGTTCGCACGCTGACGGACCTGGCCGATGCCCTGGTTCGGGCTCGCCCCGAGCCGCAGCTCCGCCTGATCTCCCTCGAAGACGAGCGCGTCAAGCGGGAGGCGTTCAAGACGCTGCTTCCCCTCTATTCGCTCAAAGCGGCGGCCGGGTACTTCGGCAACGGAGAGGCTGTCGAGCCGGAGGGGTGGATCGAGGCCGACGGCATCGGCCATCTCGACGAGCAGATGTTCGTTTGCCGTGCGGTTGGCCGCTCGATGGAGCCGGCGATCCGGGATGGGGACTACCTCGTCTTTCGGGCAAAGCCTGTCGGCACGCGGCAGGGAAAGATCGTGCTCGCACAGTATCGCGGACCCGCCGATCCCGACACGGGCGGCGCTTTCACGGTGAAGCGGTACTCGTCAAAGAAGGAGGCGGACGACGAGGGCGGGTGGCGGCATTCGAAGGTCACGTTGTCGCCGACCAACCCGGAGTACTCCTTGCTGGTCCTGTCCGAGGGCGATGTCGGGTCCGTGCAGGTGCTGGCAGAATTCGTCACCGTCCTTCGAGGAGGATGACGCTTGTGGGGTCATGTGGGGCCAGGGGTCATGGCGGGGTCAGGTCTTTGATTACCATATTTGCCTTGAACCCCACTCCGCGGGGGAAGGGCGCGGCCTCGGCGGTGCGCGTCCGTGGAGGCGCACCGACGGATGTGCTCGGTCCACCCGTTCACGTTTGGGCCTGACCGTGAACGGCAATCGGACGACTACCCGTGGGAACGCAAGGACGCTTCCTGGCAAGCGTAAGGGTCTCCCTGGCAATCGGACGGGTCGCCGAAGCAATCGGAGGATCCTCTGTGGTCCGAGAAACGCCCTGCGGAGCCCGTATTCAACGTAGATTGAATAAGGCTACGCACTATGTAAATTTTGACCTCCAAACTTACATTACGAGCATTGGGCATGAAATGCACGACGGGCTGAACAGCCGAGGGGCCGGCTCTTGCAAGCAAGAGCCGCTACGGGGCAGGCCTTCGAAGCGGGCGGCCGCGGAGGGCCGCCCCTACGAGAGATCGGCGTCGGGCGAGGCCTCCCACGGGGCGGGAGACGAGAGACGTGAGACGGAAGGGGCGAAGCATGACAGCGGAGCCCAGGGGGGAGCAGCCCCTTTTCCGGCCGACCGACCGGAGGGAGGGAGGCGCGTCCCGACGTCGATGGGCCTAGGGCAAGGAAGGCGAGCGGGACGGGACCGACGCGTACTGGATGTACATGGAGCGTCCCGGACCGCGAAGCCTGACGCCGCCATAGGTCCGTCGTCGTCGGCGCCTCCGGGGGGTGGGGGGTTGGCGTTCGGTTCAGGGGTGGAGGTCGCCTCCGAGGAATCCGGCCCGCCCGAAGGGCGGAGGGGGTGAAGGGGCGGGCCGGAGAAGCGATTTCGTTTCGACGGGCCGGCCCTAGCCCTGGAGGAGGCGCCGAAGGCGCCGGGCCGGATGGGACAGAGGTATTGGAAAACCGGCCATTGGAAGAGGGAAGTGGAGACGTCCCAAGGCCGGGGCCACTTGAAGGGCGAGGGGGGCTCTGCTAGATTCACGGCGTCGGCGGGGGAGGGACTATGCGCGTTCTGTCGGGCATCCAGCCATCGGGGAAACTGCACCTGGGGAACTACCTGGGCGCCATGCGCCAGCACCTGGACCTCCAGCACGGGGGCGACGCCTTCTACTTCATCGCGGATTTCCACGCGCTGACGACGGTCAAGGACCCGCAGGTCCTTCGGGAGAACGTGCGGGACGTGGCGCTGGACTACCTGGCCCTGGGCCTGGACCCGCAGAAGTGCACCTTCTACCGCCAGTCGGACATCCCCGAGGTGCCCGAGCTGACGTGGCTCCTCACCACGGTGACGCCCATGGGGCTTCTGGAGCGGTGCCACTCCTACAAGGACAAGATCGCCAAGGGCATCGCGCCGGACCACGGGCTCTTCGCCTACCCGGTCCTCATGGCGGCGGACATCCTCATCGTGGACTCCAACGTGGTCCCCGTGGGGAAGGACCAGAAACAGCACGTGGAGGTCACCCGCGACATCGCCCAGCGTTTCAACAACACGTACGGCCAGGAGGTCTTCGTGATCCCCGAGGACCGCATCCTTCCCGAGGCGGGGGTGGTGCCGGGCCTGGACGGCCAGAAGATGAGCAAGTCCTACGGGAACGACATCGGCCTCTTCCTCGAGGGCAAGGCGCTCAAGGAGCGGGTCATGGCCATCGTGACCGACTCGGCGCCCGTGGAGGCGCCCAAGGATCCCGACGCGAACAACGTCTACAACCTCCTCAAACTCTTCGTATCCAAGGAGGAGGACGCCCAGTGGCGGGAGCGCTTCCAGAAGGGCGGGCTCAAGTACAGCGACGCCAAGAAGCGGCTCATCGCCGTCCTGGACGAGACCTTCGGGCCGGCCCGGGAGCGGCGGAAGGAGCTGGCGGCCCGCCCCGGCTTCGTGGAGGAGGTCCTGCGGGAGGGGGCGAAACGGGTGCGTCCCGTGGCGGCGGCCACCCTGGCCCGGGCGCGCAAGGCCTGCGGCATCGACTGAGGGACCAGCCCCCGGCGGGAGGGAGGGCAGGATGTTCGAGCGGAGGAGGCACCACCGGCACCGGCTGGCCCTCCCGGCGCGGCTCGTTCCCGCGGGGGCTGAAGGCTTCCCCGTGGAGGTCCTGAACATCAGCGCGGAGGCGGTCCTGGTTCGCGGGCCTCACCCCTTCCAACTCCTCAAGCGAGCCCTCCTGCGCCTCCACCTGGGGGAGCGGATCTTCGAAACCGATACGGTCTGCGTCCGGGTGAACCAGGGCCCGCCCTGGGAGGGGGCCTTCCTCTTCACGAACCCTCCCGAGGAGGCGGTCCGGGCGCTGGAAACCTTCCTGGCGGGTCTTCCGTATCCCCAGACGGGACGGGCACTCTGATGGCGGCGTTTCTGCTCTGGCTGATCCTGCTCTTCTTCTGCTGGCCCCTGGCGCTCCTGGCCCTCGTCCTCTACCCCATCGTGTGGCTCCTCCTCCTCCCCTTCCGGATCCTCGGCATCGCCGTGGGGGGAGTCCTGTCCCTCTTCAAGGCCCTCGTCTACCTTCCCGCCCGCGTCCTGGGCGGCCCCTCCGCCTTCCGGCGGTGAGTATTCCAAGAGGGAGGCTCCGCCCCCCTCTTGGCGCTCCGCTCCGCTTCGCTGAACTCCTCGGGAGAGGGCAGGTTGGCCTGGATGCGCCCGGCCCAGCCCCTCCGTGCCGCGCCAGGGGCGCGGCCAGGCCCCGGCCGATCATCGGAGGCGACCCACCGCTTTGTTCTGGACTGGCGTGGCGCGTTCCCGGCCTCAGTAGGCCAGCAGGGCGTTGACCTTGGCGGCGCAGATGAAGTCGTTCTCCGAGAGCCCGCCGATGGAGTGGGTCGCGTACCGCACCGTGCAGCGGTCGTAGCCCACGCTCAGGTCGGGGTGGTGGCCCTCCTGGTTCGCGATCCAGGCCACGGCGTTCACGAAGGACATGGTTTCGTGGAAGTCCCGGAAGGTGAAGGTCCGGGAGATCGCGTCCCCGGCCCCGCTGGGGGCCCAGAAGGGGACCTCCTCCAGCATCTTGTCCACCTGATCGCGGGACAAAGGCGGCACGCCGCCCTCGCAGGGCTTGCAGCGTTTTCCTTTCAACAAACTCATGGCGTCTCCTCCGGGGTGGGCCAAGGCGCGCCCCCCTCCGGGTTAAACGCTCGGCGGGGGCGCTTCCATGCCCTCGGCGGTGCTACAATTCGGCCCCGTTGGAAAAAGGGGGGGACCATGGCCGAGTCGCATTTCGCGCGGGAGCTGTTGCACCGTCTGGAAAGCCGCGGGAGCGGCCCCGCCTTCCGCTTTCAGGAGGGCGGGGAGTGGAAGACCTGGGACTGGGACCGGGTCCGGGAGGGGATCGAGTCGGTGGCCCGCTCCCTCGTCGCCCTCGGCGTCCCCGAGCTGGCGAGCGTGGCCCTCTTCTCGCCGAACCGGCCCGAGTGGACCCTTTGCGACGTGGGGGCCCTGGCGGCGCGGTGCGTCCCCGTGCCCATCTATCCCACGAACACCGTGAAGCAGGCCGCGTACATCCTGGCCGACGCCGACGCCCGCGTCTGCTTCGCGGGCGGGGCGGAGCAGTACGAGAAGGCCCTGGCCGCCGCCGAGGGCCTGCCGGGGCTGAAGCGCATCGTGGTCTTCGATCCCTCGGTGCCCCTGCGGGACGACGGGCGCTCCCTCTCCTTCGCCCAGTTTCTGAAGCTGGGCGAGGCGCCGGGGGCCCGGGAGGAGGCGAGGGCCCGCCTGGACCGGGGCGCTCCGGAGGATCTCCTGACCATCATCTACACCTCCGGCACCACGGGGGAGCCCAAGGGCGTCATGCTGACCCATTCCAACATCCTGGCGTGCTTCGAGGCCCACGAGAGGCGCCTGCCCCCCACCGGGCCGGGGGACGTCTCTCTCTGCTTCCTGCCTTTGAGCCACGTCTTCGAGCGGTGCTGGACCTATTACAACCTCCACCGGGGGGTGGAGAACGCCTACCTGGAGGACCCCAAACAAGTGGCGGCGGCCCTGCCGGCCGTGCGGCCCACCGTCATGTGCGCCGTGCCCCGCTTCTACGAGAAGGTCTACGGCGCCGTCATGACCAAGGTGCAGGCGGCGCCCCTCCCCCGCCGGGCCCTCTTCCGCTGGGCCTTGAGGACGGGGGCCGAAGCCGCCGAGAGGCGCCGGGTGGGCGCGGGCCTGGGGCCCTGGCTGGGGCTCAGACACCGCCTGGCCGACGGCCTCGTGCTGAAGAAACTGCGGGCCCTCACGGGGGGGCGCGTGCGGTACTTCCCCTGCGCCGGAGCGCCCCTGGCCCCCGAGATCGAGCGCTTCTTCGACGCCGCGGGGATGTTCGTGGCCTACGGCTACGGCCTCACCGAGACCACCGCCACGGTGTCGGTCCACGAGTGGACGGGCTTCGAGTACGGGACCGTGGGCAAGCCCCTTCCCGGCGTGGAGGTCCGCATCGGCGAGGGCGGGGAGATTCAGGTCCGGGGCGCCACGGTCATGAAGGGCTACTACAACAAGCCCGAGGAGACGGCCGAGGCCTTCGTGGACGGGTGGTTCCGCACGGGGGACGCGGGGGAGATCGACGCGGGCGGGCGCATCGCGGTGACGGACCGCATCAAGGACCTCATCAAGACGTCGGGGGGGAAATACGTGGCGCCCCAGGCCGTGGAGATGGCCCTCCTCGGAGACCCGCTGGTGGAGCAGGTGGCGGTCATCGGCGAGCGGCGAAAGTACATCACGGCCCTGATCGTTCCCAATTTCCCAGCCCTCGAGGAGTGGGCCCGGGACCGGGGGGTGGAGTTCTCGGACCGGGATTCCCTCCTGTGCCACCCCGAGGTGAAGGCCGTCTACGAGCGCCGCATCCGGCGTCGTTCCCACGACCTCGCCCCCTACGAGCAGATCAAGCGCTTCGCGCTCCTTCCGAAGGAGTTCAGCCAGGAGGCGGGGGAACTCACACCCACCATGAAGGTCAAGCGGAAGGAAGTGGCGGAAAAATACGCGGACCTCATCGAGACCCTGTATCGGGAGGCATGATGGGCCCTGCCGCCCCCCGGCTCCTTCGGTATCTCGCCCCGGCCCTCCTACCCCTCTCGCTCTGGGCGGCCGGGCCGCCCTCCCTGGAGGAAGTGCGGCGCGCCATGGCCGTCCCCTCCACGGAGGGCCTCAGGGGCCAGCAGGACGGCGTGGGCTTCGCCGTCACCGCCGCGCAAATGGCGGAGGTGGCCGCTCATTCCAAGGAGGGGCCCGCCCCCGAGGGCTTCGGGGCGAAGGTCCGGGGCGCCGTCCTGGGGGCCGTGTGCCCCCACGACGACTACCTCTACGCGGCGAGGATGTACCGGGCGGCCCTGGCCCCGATCGCGGCGAAGACCGTGGTGGTGGTGGGCGTCTTCCACAAGTGGCGGGCCTTCGGGATCCGCGACCGGCTGATCTTCGACCCCTATCCCGCCTGGAGGGCGCCCGACGGAAACGTCTCCGTCTCGCCCCTGCGGGAGGCCCTGCTCGCCCGCCTGCCGGAGGGGGACTACGTCCAGGACGCCGCCGCCCATGACGCGGAGCACTCGGTGGAGCCCATCGTTTATTGGCTCCGCCACGAGAACCCCGGCGTGGAGATCCTGCCCGTCCTGGTCCCCACCATGGGCTTTCCGCGCATGGAGGCCCTCTCGGACCGCTTCGCCGCGGCCCTGGCCGCGGTCCTGAAGGAGCGGGGCCTCCGCCTGGGCCGTGACGTGCAGGTGGTGGTCTCCTCGGACGCGGTCCACTACGGGGCCGACTTCGACTACGCGCCCTTCGGGGAGGGCGGCCCCGAGGCCTACGTCCTCGCCCGCGCCCAGGACCGGCGCCTGATGCGGGAATACCTGTCGGGAACGGTCACGAAAAAGAAGGCGCGGGGCCTCTTCGAGAAGCTCGTGGACCCCCAGGACCCGGTCCGTTACCGCATTCCCTGGTGCGGGCGCTTCAGCGTGCCCTTCACCATGCTGGTCTTGCGGGACCTGGCGGGAGAGGGGCTCCTTGCGGCGCCCGCCGCCTACGCCACGTCGGTGGATGGCCCCGAGCCGTCCTACGCCGAGGGCCCCGGACGCACCGCCCCGTCGAACCTCCGCCACTTCGTGGGCTACCCCGCCGCCTGGTTCTGCGCGCCTTGACCCTCACGCCATCCAGACGGTCTTGACGTTGACGAACTCCCTTATTCCGAAGGCGCTCAGCTCGCGGCCGTACCCCGAGAGCTTGACCCCGCCGAAGGGGAGGCGCGGGTCGCTCTTCACCATGCCGTTGACGAAGACGCTGCCCGACTCGATCTCGGCGGCGAGCCGGCCGGCGAGGGCGAGGTCGGCGGTCCAGAGGCAGGCGCCGAGGCCGAAGGGGGAGGCGTTGGCGAGGGCCACGGCGTGGTCGGCGTCCTCGGCGAGGACCAGAGCCGCCACGGGTCCGAAGGTCTCCTCCTCGAAGGCGGCCATGCCGGGCTCCACCCGCGACAGGACCGTGGGCGGGTAGAAGAAGCCGCGGACGGGAAGGCGCTTGCCGCCGCACTTCAGCTGGGCGCCGGCCTTGAGGCTCCGGTAGACCTGGTCGTGGAGGTCCTCCATGAGGTCCTGGCGGGCCAGGGGGCCCACCTCCGTCTTTCGGTCGGCGGGATCGCCCACGGCGAGGCCCGACATGGCCTTCACGAACTCCCGCTCGAAGGCTTCGTAGACGGGCGCCTCCACGATGAAGCGCTTGGCGGCGATGCAGGACTGGCCGTTGTTGATGCACCGGGCCTGGGCGGCCGTGCGGGCGGCCTTGGGAACGTCCGCGTCCCGAAGGACCACGAAGGGATCGGACCCGCCCAGCTCGAGCACGGTCTTCTTGAGGGCGGCCCCGGCGGCGGCGGCCACGGACCGCCCGGCGGGGTCGCTGCCCGTGAGGGTGACGGCCGCCACGGCCGGGTGGCGGACCACGGCCTCCACGGCCTTCGAGCCGATGAGGAGCGTCTGGAAGGCCCCCTTGGGGAACCCGGCCTCCCGGAGGACCTCCTCGATGGCCAGGGCGCACCCGGGAACGTTGGAGGCGTGTTTGAGGAGCCCCACGTTTCCGGCCATGAGGGCCGGCGCCGCGAAGCGGAAGACCTGCCAGAGGGGAAAGTTCCAGGGCATGACGGCCAGCACGGGCCCCAGGGGGTCGAAGCGGACGTAGCTCCGGCTCGCGTCGGTTTGCACGGCCTCCTCGGAGAGGAACCCCTCGGCCCGTTCGGCGTAGAAGTCGCAGACCCAGGCGCACTTCTCCACCTCGGCTTCGGCCTGGACGATGACCTTGCCCATCTCGGAGGTCATGAGGGCGGCCAGCTCCTCTTTCCGCTTCCGCAGGACCTGCGCGGCGCGGGCCATGAGGAGCCCCCGCTCCTCGAAGGAGGCCCGCCGCCAGAAGTCGAAGGTCTGCCGGGCGAAGTCGAGCCGCTCGTCCGTCTCCTCCGGGGAGTGCTCCGGGTAGTCGCGGATGACCGCTTCGGTGGCGGGGTTCATGGATTGCATGGCGCCTCCTCCGTCGAGAGAGCCGATTGTACACCGGCCGGGGGGCCGACGGCGGCCCTCGGCGAGTGATAGAATGCGGCGCGGGAGGGCCGCGTGCGAGAGAGCGACCAGCTCGGGGCGGTGGAAGCGATCCTGTTCGTCTCCGGCGCTCCGGTCACCGTCCAGCAGGTGGTGGAGGCGCTGGGGGGCCAGGTGGCGCCCCGGGAGGCCCTGTCCCTCCTCGAAAGGGTGCAGGAGACCTACGAGCGCGCCTCCGCGGGCCTCAGGGTGGAGCGGGTGGCGGAGGGCTTCCGGCTCGTGACCCGGCCCCTCCACGCGCCCTTTGTCCGCGCCTTCCTCAAGGCCCAAAACCTCCGCAAGCTCAGCTCCGCCGCCGTGGAGACCCTCGCCATCGTGGCCTACAAGCAGCCGCTCACCTCGGCCGAAGTGTCCGCCATCCGCGGCACCGAATCGGCGGCGGTCCTCAAGGGCCTCCTCGAAAAGAAACTGCTGAGGATCGCGGGCCGCAAGGCCGTGGTAGGCCGCCCCCTTCTCTACGCCACGACAAAGGAGTTCCTCGTCCACTTCGGCCTCAACACCCTCGAGGACCTCCCCTCCTTCCGGGAGCTGGAGGAGGTCTTCCGGGAGAAGGTCCGGCAGGAGAGCCTCTTCAAGGAGGTGCCTCCTCCCGGCGGTTCCGCCCCCGCCGCCCCCGCCGAAGGGGGACCGGCCGGGGAGCCCGCCCCCGTCCCCGCCGAGGAGGAAGACCATGGCTCCTGAGAAGGCTTCGCGCCTGCGGCTCAACCAGTTTCTGGCCCGGTCCGGCGCGGGCTCGCGCCGCGGCGCGGAGGACCTGATCCGGGAGGGCCGCGTCACGGTGAACGGCCAGACGGTCACCGACCTCGCCACCCTCGTGGATCCCTCCCGGGATTCGGTGAAGGTGGACGGCCAGCGCCTGCACCCCTCCGAGCGCACGTCCTGCTACGCCCTGTACAAGCCCAAGGAGGTGGTCAGCACCCTCGAGGACCCCGAGGGCCGGCCGTGCCTGCGGGGCCTCATGCCGAGGGACGCGAGGGGCCTCTTTCCCGTGGGCCGCCTGGACTACCACAGCGAGGGTCTCCTCCTGCTCACCAACGACGGGGACCTGGGGTTCCGCCTCCTCCATCCCCGGTTCAAGGTGGCCAAGGTCTACCAGGTGAAGGTGAAGGGCTCGCCGTCTCCGGAGGCGCTGAACCGCCTGCGGCGCGGGGTCGTCCTCGAGGGACGCCGGACCCTCCCCGTGGACATCCGGCGGATGCCCTCCCGGGAGACCCACCACACCTGGCTGGAGATCACCATGATGGAAGGGCGGAAGAACCAGTTGAGGGAGATGTTCTTCCGCATCGAGCACCCCGTGATCAAGCTCAAGCGCGTGGCCATGGGTCCCGTCCGGCTCGGGAAAATGAACCCCGGCGAGGTGCGCGCCCTGAGCCCCGAGGAGCTGACGGCGCTCCGGGAGGCCGCCTCGGGGGCCGGGAACCGCGAGCCCGGCACTCCCCCCGCGCGCCCGCGCGGCCCGGGACGAGCCCGTCCCGCCGGAGGGGACCGGCGGCCGGACGCCAAGCCCGGCCGTCCCCCCGGCCCCCGAGACGCCGGGGCCCACGGGCATTCGAAACCCGGAGGCCCCCCCCGCAAGGGCCCGCAGCGGTGGAGTCCGGACCAGCCGGCTTCGTTCCCGGACCAGCCGGGCCGAGCCGCCCGCTCCCGTGACGGGGCGGCGCACCGTGATTCGAAACCTGGAGGGCCTTCCCGCAAGGGTCCGCCCAGGGGGAGTTCGGGCCGGCCGGCGTCGTTCCCGGACCGTTCCGGCCGCCCCCCCCGCCCCGGTGACGCGGGGGCGCGCCGGAGGTCGAAGCCCGGAGGGCCTCCCCGAAAGGGCGCTCCCACCCGCAAGCCTCGGGGCCGTCCCTCCGGAAAACCCACTCACACCAAGGAGCCCCGCCCATGAGCATCCCCGTCCCGCCGTACATCGAGGCCATCCGTCCCTACGTCCCCGGCAAGCCCGTTCAAGAGGTGGAGCGGGAGCTGGGCCTGAAGGGGACCGTGAAGATGGCCTCCAACGAAAACCCGCTCGGGCCCTCCCCCAAGGCGGTGGAGGCCGTCCGCGCCTTCCTGGGGGACCTCCACATCTACCCCGAGGGCAGCGGCTTTTACCTCTGCCAGGCCCTGGCGCGATGCTTCGGCGTGGAAGCGGGCAACGTGGTTCTGGGGAACGGGTCCGTGGAACTGGTGGAGATGTCCGCCCGGGCCTACCTGAACCGGGAGGCCGGCGCCGTCTACAGCGCGGGCTCCTTCGCCATGTACCCCATCGCCTGCCAGGTGGTGGACGCCCCCCAGAAGGCCGTGCCCATGCGGGGGCGCAACCACGACCTCGACGCCCTCCTGGCAGCGCTGGACGAGCGGACCCGCCTCCTCATCCTGGACAACCCCATCAACCCCACGGGACGGTACGTGCCCCGGGGGGAACTCGAGGCCTTCCTCGAGAGGGTCCCTCCGAACGTGCTGGTGATCCTGGACGAGGCCTACAAGGAGTTCGTGAAGGCCCCCGACTACGGCTCCGTGATGCCGCTCCTCTCCCGCTTCCCCAACCTCCTGGTCCTCGGGACCTTCAGCAAGGCCTACGGCCTGGCTGGGCTCCGGGTGGGGTACGGCGTGGCCGGGCGCGAGGTGACGCAGACCCTCCACAAGGTGCGCTCTCCGTTCAACACGACGAGCGCGGCCCAGGTGGCGGCGATGGCGGCCCTGGAGGACGTTGAGTTCGTGGCCCGTGGCGTGGCCTTGAACGCGAGGGAGCTGCCGAGGCTGGCGGCGGGATGCGAATCCCTCGGCCTGACCGTGACGCCCTCGGTGGCGAACTTCGTCCTCGTGGACTTTCCAGAAGACGCCAACGATACCTTCCAGGCCCTCCTGCGGGAGGGCGTCATCGTGCGTCCCATGAAGGGAAACGGCTATCCCCGGTCCCTGCGCGTCTCGGTCCACACCCCCGAGGGAAACGACCGCTTCCTCGAAGCCGCCCGGAAGATCCTCGGCCGATAGGCAGAAGAGTCGCCTTCAAGAAAGAGGCTCCTGTTGCGAATCTGTGCGTCTCGAAGGGCGGGGCAGGCCGCCCAAGCGCTGGGTGCGCTTGGCTTCGGGCGGGCCGGCCTGCCTGGCTCGGTTCCATTCGCCTCCCCCCCCACTCTAATGAGTGCGCCGGCGGCGTCGGACCATCTGCTTTGTCAGGCTTCGCGGGCGGACACGCTCCACATACACAAGCACGAGTCGGTGTCCGCCCGTTCGCCTTTCGCGCATCTGGCCCACCGGCGCCGGGACGCCGCCATCCGCCTTCGGCGGACGGCGATTCAGCTCGGGGGCCTGCACAGATTTTCCAGACGAGCCAAGAAAGATGGCCTTGCGCCCCTCGAAATGTTACCTCTGAAGTAATCTTGCATCTTGACCACTCTGAGGACGGAGAAATGGCGCTTCGTCGCGAGGGGTGGCGTCCGGTGGGAGTGCCCCCCGTGAAGGCGAAACATCCCGCCGGCAAGGAGTGGTTCCATGATGTACCGAAGGCCGTGGAGGGTTCTGGCTCTGGCTCTGGTGTCGATCCTGTCCGTCTCCCGGGTGTCATGGGCTCAGGAGCAGAAGAAACCCTCGGTCGGTGAGGCGGGGCGGATCCCGCTCATCGGCGAGGAGGCTCCGGCGTTCACCGCCGAGACCACCCAGGGGACGATTCGCTTCCCCCAGGACTTCAAGGGCAAGTGGGTGATTCTCTTCAGCCATCCCGCCGATTTCACGCCCGTCTGCACCACGGAGTTCATGACCTTCGCCACGATGCAGCCCGAGTTCGAGGCCCTCAACACCAAGCTGGTGGGGCTCTCCATCGACAGCAACTACAGTCACATCGCCTGGCTTCGCACGATCAGGGAGAAAATCGAGTACCGCGGCCTGAAGAACGTCGAGGTGACGTTCCCCCTCATCGCCGACCTCAAGATGGAGGTGGCGAAACAATACGGCATGCTCCAGCCCTCGGCCAGCGACACCAAGGCGGTCCGGGCGGTCTTCTTCATCGACCCCGCCGGGAAGATCCGGGCCCTCCTCTACTACCCCCTCAGTAACGGCCGCAACTTCCAGGAGATCAAGCGCCTTCTCCTCGCCATGCAGACCGCCGACGCCAACCAGGTGGCCACCCCCGCCGACTGGCAGCCGGGCGACGACGTCATCGTCCCCCCGCCGGGCTCCTGCGGTGTGGCCAAGGACCGCATGGACAAGACGCCGGGAGACACGCACTGCTACGACTGGTTCTTCTGCACGAAGAAGCTCCCCCGGGAGGTGGCTTCCGCCGGCCAACCCTGAGAATCTGTCAGCAGACCATGGCGGGCGGGGGTCGCGGCCCCCGCCCTTTTTTTCTGTTCCGGTCGGAGGCGGAGACGGGGCCCGGATCGGGAATGGCTTCAGATCCTCGCCGGCGCGGATTTTCTCGCGCGCCTCGCGGCGGAGGGGCCTCACGGGTTCGATCAGGCGATCTTCTTGAGCCCCTCCACGACGTCAGGGTGGTAGCGCAGGCCGGCCCCTTCGGATAGTTCCTGGAGCAGGACCCGGCGGTCCTTGGGGATCTTGTACCGGCGCGTGGGGGTGGTGGCGGCCTCGAACGCGTCGGCGGCGCCCACGATGGCCGCGAGAAGGTCCGGGGGGCGTCCCTCCGGGTAGCCCGTCCCGTCCATGTGCTCGTGGTGTCCCTTGACGATGGGAGCCACCTCCTCCATGCCGATCCTCTGGAGGATGTGCGCGCTGTGCAAGGGGTGCTCCTTGAGGATGTCCCACTCCCTGGGGCCGAGGGGCGCCAGCTTGTTGAGGAGCGACCACGGAGTCTTCAGCTTGCCGATATCGTGCAGGAGCCCGCCCACTTCCAGCAGCTTCAGGTCCAGATGGTGGTTGGGCATCGCGTTCAACACCTCGCCCAGGCGGACCGAGAGCCGGCTGACGCCGTGGGAATGGGACCGGCCGGTGTACCAGTCCTTGTCTTCCAGGAGCTGAATCAGATCCTGCACGAGAGCCCCGTGACTCGCGCTCTTCCGATGGCCCTTGAGGCCCCGAAGCACGTTGAGCGCCTGCTCCAAGATGTCCTGCTCCTCTCCGATGCGGCGGTAGCGGATCCCCTCCCGGATCGCCTTCCGGATCCAGTGATACGCGTCCTCCCAATGGCCCTCCAGGGCCGCGATCACCGAAAGGAGCCTCGAGTGCACGGCCAGAAAGGACAGGTCCTCGGAAGCGCCCCCCGGGCCTCTCCGGGTCAGGGGCAGGAGGAGCGACTTGGCGAAATCGAGCCTTTCCTCGACGATGGCCAGCATGGCCGCGTTCACGAGGAGGAAGCTGCGGTGCGTGTCCCTCAGGGGCTCCCCTTCGAGCTGGGAGAGGTACTCGCGCGCGCGGCGCCCGTGCTTCACCCTTTCCTCACCTGCCGCCGAAAGGCCCTGCCTCAAATAGCATTCCATGAGGTTCAGGCGGAGGCGATTCCCGTAGTCGGCCTTGGTCGCCCTCGTCCATTTGGGGAAGTCCTCCTCGGCGAGCCCTTCCGCCATGGATGCGGCCTCGCGGAAGGAGTGTTCGGAGGCCTCATAATCTTCCCTGAACGCGTGGATGATGCCCTCCAGGTTGATCAGGTTGGCGTAGGCCGCGGAGGCTTGCCCTTTGGCCGCCTGGCGACCCTGCCTGCAGGCCTCCAGGGCCTCCTCGAAGCGGTAGAAGTCCCTTGCGCTGGCCGCCAGGGAAGTGGTGGCGCGCAGAAAGCCGTCGATCTCTCCCTCATCGAGAAGGACCCCCCTCCATAGATCCCCCAGGACGTAGCGGTCGATGTCGTCGCCCTTCGCAAAGAGTTGGAAAAGGAGAGGGCCCAGGACCTCGTCCCACTTCCTGACCGGCGGCCGCTTGTTCCTCGGCGAGTCGGCCACCTGGATCAGAAGATCGGTGACCCGAGCCACGTGCACGGCGTGGAGCTCCAGTTCGCCTTCCGAGGCATTCGGAAGGGAGGGCGTGGCCTCCAGATTCCGGGCGAACTCCTCGAGGACAAGCCTCTCTTCGGTCCAGGCCTTCATGGAGCCGCCTCCACGCGCCATGATTGTATAGATGGTCGGCCCCGCAAGCCACCCGTATCCCGTCTCCACGAGGTCGGGCCCCGCTACGGAAGGCCCTCCCTTCTTTCTTGGAGGGTCTCGGGGGCCTTACAATGAACGCATGATCGCCGTCGCGGCAGCGGAGCGCATGATGTTCGATGAGGGAGGCAACAAGGGCGCGGCGCGCCGGCTTTCCCCTTCCCGATCCAGGTTCGCGGGGCGGCCATGATCGTGGTCACGTCTCACACCAACGCGGATTTCGACTCCCTTTCGTGCATGGTGGCCGCCCTGAGGCTGTACCCCGGCGCGACCCTGGTGCTGCCCGGGGCGGCCGAAAGCCTCCTGCGCCGCTGGATGGAAAGGCACCGGGACGAGATTCCGCCCGTCCATTCCACCAAAGGGCTGAGGGCCTCCTCGGTGGAGCGCCTGGTTTGCGTGGACGTGTCGAGCCGGGACCGCATCGGTTCGCTGGCCGGCCTGCTCCTGGACCGGGAGCCGCCGGTGCCCCTCGACGTCTTCGACCACCACCCCGGCCAGGGAGATCTGGCGGGGGAGTACACCCGGGTGGAGGAGGCGGGTTCCTGCACGGCGGTCATGGTGAAGGAGCTCGCGGAGAGGAACCTGACCCCCACGCCCTTCGAGGCCACCCTGTTCCTCCTCGGGGTTTACGAGGATACGGGGTTCCTGGCCTACCCGACCACGCGCCCAGCGGACTTCGAGGCCGTGCTGAAGTGCCTCCAGTGGGGCGGGTCCCTGGACCAGGTGGCGCGCGTCCTGAAGAAAGGGTTCACGGAAGAGCAGATGCGGCTCCTCGCGGAGGTCTTCGACAACCTGGAGACCTTGAGCGTGGGAGGAGTTCCCGTCCACCTCAGCGTGGTCAACGCCGAGGCGTACGTTCCCGACCTCTCCATCCTGGCCCACGAGATCCTGGCCATGGAGGGCATGGAGGCGCTCTTCCTCCTGGCGTACATGGAGAACCGGGTCCACCTCATCGCCCGGTCGCGTTCGCCCCTGGTCAACGTGGCCGAGATTCTGGACGTGCTGGGCGGCGGGGGCCACCCCTCGGCCGCCTCGGCCGTCGTCCGGGGCAAGACCGTGGCCGAGGTCCGGGCCCTCCTCCTCGACGAACTCACCTCCGCCCGGCCCGTGGGCCTCAAGGCCCGGGACATCATGAGCCGGGACTTCCAGCGCATCGGCGAGGGAGCCACCGTTCGGGAGGCCTTCTCCGACATGAACCGCTTCCGGGTCAACGCCCTTCCCGTGTTTTCGGGGGACCGCCTGGTGGGGGTGGTGACCCGCCAGGAGGTGGACGGGGCCCTCCAGCACGGGCTCACGGAGGTGCCGGTCCTGGACTTCGTCATCTCGTCGCCTCCGCTCCTTCCGCCCGACACCCCCGCCGAGGAGGTCCGCCGCCGGATGCTCGAGCAGAACTGGCGCATCGTCCTCTTCGGCGAATCGGAGGACAAGGTCGAAGGGCTCCTCTCCCGGATGAGCCTGTTCAAGGCCCTCTACCGCAGGGAGCCCGCCGCCCTGGCCCACCGTTCCGGGGGACAGCCCTCCCCCAAGGAGATCGCCTACCTCATCAAGGCGGCCTTCTCCCCTCAGGACCTCGCCCTCCTGAGAGAGCTCGGGGAATTGGGCGAAGAGCGGGGCTCGCCCTGCCTCCTCGTGGGGGGAGCGGTGCGGGACCTGCTCCTCGGAAAGCCCGTGAAGGACGTGGACTTCGTGGTGGAGGGCGACGCGGCGGCCCTGGCCGAGGCGTGGGCCGAACGGAAGGGGGGGCGGGTGCGGACCCACCGCGCCTTCGGCACCGCCCTCTGGATCCGGCCCGACGGAGGGAAATGGGACTTCGCCACGGCGCGGGCCGAGTACTACGAACAGCCGGCGGCCCTGCCCACCGTGGCCCACGCGGCCCTGTACCAGGACCTCTACCGCCGGGACTTCACCCTCAACACCCTCGCCCTCACCCTTTCCCCGAAAGGCTTCGGGGAGATCCTGGACCTCTTCGGCGGCGTCCGGGACCTCAAGTCCGGCCGGATCCGGGTCCTCCACGGGCTCTCCTTCGTGGAGGATCCCACCCGCGCCTTCCGCGCCGTCCGCTTCGCCGTCAAGCTCGGCTTCACCCTCCCGCCGGAGACGGCGAACCTGATCGCGGCGACCATCAAGCAGGGGGTCTTTCGCCACCTCTCCCCCAAGCGCGTCCTTTCGGAGGTGGAGCAGATCCTCTCGGGCCCCAACGCGGTGGAGGGTCTCAAGGCCATGGAGGAGCACAAGCTCCTCAAGGTTTTCTGGCCCGCCTTCAAGCTCACGCCCAAGGTCCTGGACACGCTCTACCGGGTCCAGCAGGGGCTGGGCTTCTTCGAGACGCACTTTCCCGAGACGCCGGTGAACCGGCCGGCCGTCTACCTCATGGCCCTCACCGAGCGTCTGCCCACGGCGGAGCTGGAAGCCTTCCGCGCCCACTACCCCTTTTCGCAGGAGACCCGGACCGTCCTCGACGAATACAGGTCCTTCACGTGGCGCGCACTGAGGGACCTCTCCCGGGATGAAACCTGCACGGCGGGATGCGCTTACCGGGCCCTCCACGCCATGCCCCTCAGCCTGGCCCTCTTCCTCCTGGCCAAGGTCCAGGGGCCCCAGAGGCAGTCTCTGGTGCGCGACTTCATCGTGAGGGATCGCTTCACCGCCCTGGCCATCACCGGCACGGACCTCATCGAGGCCGGCGTTCCACCCTCTCCCGCCGTGGCGTCGGCCCTGCTGGAAACGCGCGTGGCCAAGGTGGACGGGAGGGTGCGGACCCGGGAGGAGGAACTGGCCTATGCCCTGGAGGCGGCGCGAAGGGGGCGGCCGACCTCCAAGGAGGAGACATGACCGGCGCACTCTGGCGGCGCGTCCTCCTGCCGGCGGCGCTCCTGGTCCTCTCGTCGGTCCTCTCCGGGTGCCGCGCCGACGCCTTTTCGAAGCCCGTCGCGGCCCCTCCGACCGTCGTTCTGGTCACCGTGGACGGGGTCCGCTGGGACTATCCGGACCGGTTCGGTCTGGAAACCTTCGCCGCCATGCGCCGCTCGGGCCTGTCGGCGGAGCGACTCCTTCCGCCCTTTCCCTCCCTCACCTGGGTGTGCCACGCCACGCTGGCCACGGGGACCTACCCGGACAAGCACGGGATCGCCGCCAACGGCTTCCTGGACCGGGCCTCCGGAACGCGTTTCTCCAAGGAGCCCGAGGCGCGGTGGCTCCTGGAGCCGCCCGTGTGGGCCTTGGCCGAAGGGGCCGGGATCAAGAGCGCCGTCCTCTCCTGGCCTCTCTCCGACGGGGACTGGCACGGCGTCGCGCCCTCGTACCGTCGCGGATTCCAGAAAGGGAAGGGGGGAAGCGACGAAGCCACCGTGGAGGCCCTGCTGGACCTCTTGGGGATGCCTCCGGACCGGCGCCCCCGCCTGATTCTGGCCTGGACGAGCGGCGCCGACGACGAGGGCCACGACGAGGGGCCGGAGGGGCCCGCCGTCCGGCGGGCCATGGTCCGGGCCGACGCAACCCTCCGGCGCCTGCGGGAGGGCATCCGCGCCCTCGGTCCCAAGACGCCCGTGGTGCTGGTCGTGGCCAGCGACCACGGGATGTCCTCCGTGGAGCGGGCCATCGACCTGGCGGCCCTCGTTCCCAAGAAGGCCTTTCTGCCCTACATCGCCACCTCCGGCCCCATGGCCAACCTCTACACGAAGGACGCGCGCCAGAAGGAGGAGGTCCGCCGGGCCCTCGAGGGCCTTCCGGCGGGGTGCCGGGTCTTCGATCGGGAGTCCTGCCCCCCCGACCTGCACTACGCCGGATGCGCGCGGGCGGGGGACCTCGTGGTCCTCGCCCCTCCGGGGGCCACCTTCTGGGGGTACTCTCCGAAACCCGGCGTCCGCGCCGTCCCGAAGGGCAACCACGGATACCCCGCCTCCAATCCGGACGTGCAGGGCCTCCTGATTCTGGAAGGGCCGGGCGTTCCGGCGGGAAAGACCCTACCCCGGGCGAGCGCCGTGGACGTGGCCCCCACCCTCTGCCGCCTCCTCGGCATCCCCCCTCCCCCCCGGGCCGACGGGAGAAGCCTGATTCCCTAAGAGGAAAGGGATTGGCGAACGGTCCGTGCCGGAACCGGGGAAGGGGACGTCGGGCCGGTTTGCGGGAGGGGCCGGAACGGGGGGATCAATCGTGTCCGGCCGCTCCGGGGCGCACCCGGAGCGGCCGAACGGACGGCGAACAGGTCAGAGGGGGCGGGACTCGGCAGCCTTGGGGACGGGACCGGAGACGACTTCGTGCTCGCGCCCCGGCTTCTCCGTCAGGGCGAGGGCGCTGCCGCGGGAGCGCTCCTTGAGGCGCTGGTATCCCCGGGCGAGCTTCTGTCGGGTGTCCTTTCCCGAGGCGGGGGCGAGGAGGAGGGCGGCCACGCCGCCGGCGAGGACGCCGAGGCTGGTGGCCCACAGGATCTGGCCGGTTTCCTTCTTCATGGGGAACCTCCTAAAGGCAGGGGCGCGCACGGGCGCCGTTCCAGGGTGGACATCCGTCAGAAACCGGGAGCCCGCCGCTCTTCATCCCGGCCAGGGCGTGACCGGCGTCACAGAGGGAGCCAAGGGCCTCCGGTCCGGGTTTCCTGCTAGAGTGGGTCGGCCCGCGATGCAAGGGCGCGGCAAATGGGTGGGCCGGCCTGTGGGGAGTGGAGGACGCCTTGGAGAAGATGACCGCCGGGATACGCAACCTCCTCTGGGCTCAGGTGGCCTCGCAGATGGGAGACGCCGCCTTCACGGTCCTCCTGTTCTGGGCCGTCCTGGAGCGGAGCGACTCGCCGTGGGTCCTCGGCGCGGCGGCGGCCCTCAATTACTTGCCCATCCTCCTCTTCGGCCTCCCCGGAGGACTCGCCGCGGACCGGCTTCCCCGCCGCGGCCTCATGGTGGCGGCGGACGCCGTCCGGGCGATCCTCTGCCTCGCCGTTCCCCTCCTGGCCGCCGCCCACCTGGACTCCCCCTGGATCCTGGCCGCCGTGGGCTTCGGCGTGTTCACGGCCTCGGCCTTTTTCAACCCCGCACGGGATGCCATGATCCCCTTCCTGGCCCGGGGAGGGGACCTCGTGAGGGCCAACGCCCGCATCCAGGTGAGCATCCCCCTCGGCTGGCTCCTGGGCCCCGGGGCGTGCCTGCTCTTTCTGGCGTGGTTTCCCACGCAGGCGCTCTTCTCGGGCGTGGGCGCCCTCTTCCTCGTGTCCGTCGGCTTCCTCCTCCTCCTTCCGGCGGAGGCGGCGGTCCCGAGGGGCGCCGGGCGGCTGGGCGCCGAAGTTTTCGGGGGGCTCTCGGTGGCCTGGAGGGACGGGAGGCTCCGCATCCTTCTCCTTCTGACGGCGGCCGACAACCTCCTCATTATGGGCCCGGCCATTGTGGGAACGCCCCTCTTCGCAAAGAGCGTCCTCGGCGGCTCGGGGAGGACCTACGCCCTGCTCGAAGCCTCCCTGGCCCTGGGCGCGGTGGTGGGGATCCCCCTGGCGGAGTGGCTGAACCGCCGCTTCGGGCAGGGGAAGGTGCTCCTGTGGGGGATCGCGGCCGACGGGCTCACCTACCTGCCCCTCCTGTGGGTCTCCTCCACCTGGGCCGCCTCCCTCACGGTGCTTCTCCACGGCGTGTCCATTCCGCTCATCACCGTGACCCGCACGGCCATGGTTCAGCGCATCGCTCCGGCCGAGCACCTGGGGAGGATCTTCGCCCTCTCGGGGATGACCGTGATCGGGCTCACGGCCCTCTCCTCGGGCCTGACGGGGGTGCTCTCCTCCGCGGTTCCGGTGAACGTCCTCTTCGGCGCCGTGGCCGTGCTGGCGGCGCTGTGCGCGCCCGTCGCCGCCCTCAGCCGGCCCTTCCGGGAGGCCTGAGGGTCAGGCCTCCTCCCACCGGAAGCGCCAGACGGCGATGAGGGAGAAGAGGAGGGTGAAGGCGATCAGGATACCGGCGGCGGGAAGGGCGGCCTCCAGGCCGAGGCCCCTCCAGGTTACGGCGTCCAATCCGTCCACGGCCCACCGGGTGGGGAGGGCCAGCGTGGCCCGATTCAGCCAGGCCGGGAAGAGGAAGGCCGGCACCCAGCCGCCGCCCAGCATGACCATCAGAAGGACGGCGAAGATGGCCAGGCCCCGCGTGGCCTCCGGGGTCCGCCCGAGGGCCGCCAACATCACCCCGAAGGCCCCGGCCATGAGGGAGTAGGCGGCGCCCAGCGCGAAGAATCCGATGGCGCTGCCCCGGATCCGCACGCCGAAGACGGCCATCCCGAATCCCATGCAGACGAGGAAGATGAGGAGAGAGAGGAGGGCGCCGCTCACCCCGCGGGACAGGAGCAGGGTCCCCGGGGGAACGGGGGCGGCCCGCAGGCGCCGCCAGATCCCCGAGCGGCGTTCCAGGAGGATTCCCACCCCGAACTCGATGGCCGACATCAGGATGAACTGGACGGCCATGCCGGCGAAGGAGTGGGCGTATCCGTTGTAGACCACTCCCTTCTTCGAGGTGACGGGTTCCGCCACCGCCCGGAAGGGAATCGAGAGGCCGCCCGCCGGTCCCCCGGCGGCGGTTCCTCCGGGCTCCGAGGTGCGTTCCTGCCAGGAAATCACGCTCTGGAGCAGGTTCTGGAGGACCTCCTTGTCCCGGGCGGGCAGGTCGGGATTGGCCTGCACCTGGGCCAGGGAGTCCTCGGCGGCGATCCGGCCCTGGGGGCCCGAGAAGGCCTCCCGGCTCACGGCCTCCATGGCGTGCTGGGTCAGGATGCCCCGGAGCATGGAGGCTTCGGCGACGCGGGAAGGATCGTGAAGGAGGAGCAGGTCGGGCTTCTCGGCCCGCCCGAAGAAGGCGCCCACCGATCGTTCGCCGAATCCCGCGGGGAAGACCAGCGCCGCCGAGGCCTTTCCCTTCCGCACCACCTCCCGCGCCTCGCCGGCGCTCGGCACCCTCCGCACCTCGAGGGCCGGATCTTGGGACATTTTGGCGGTGATCTCCCGGGAGAGGGGGCTTCCGTCCTCGTCGGCCACGAGGACGACAATGGGCGCGCTCTCGGAGGAGGACCCCGAGAACAGGAACCCGAAGAAGGCCGCGATGGCGATGGGAGCGGCGAGGCTGAGGAGAACGGCCCGGCGGTCCGAGAAGAAGAGGGCGAGGTCCTTTCGGACGAGCGCCGCGAAGGGGCGGAGGTTCATGGGTCCCTCAACTCCTTTCCCGTTAGGGCGAGGAACACGGCCTCCAGACCGGGACGCTCGGAGGAAAGGGACGAATACCGGACCCCGTGGGCCCGCAACCCCTCCAGGACGGAGGGAGCCTGGGAGTCCAGGTCCGACAGGTCCACCGAGAGCCGCCCGTCCTCAAGGGAAGCGCCCTTCACGCCGGGGAGGGTCCGAAGGGTCTCCAGCCACGGAGGGTTCTCCGGGGTGTCCGAAATCTGAACGGTGAGGAGCGCGGGGGCGCCGAGCCCGTCGGCCAGGGAGCGGGCCGTCCCCTCGGCCAGGATCCGGCCGTGGTCCATGATCACGATCCGGTCGCAGAGGCGCTCGGCCTCCTCCATGTAGTGGGTCGTGTAGAGAAGGGCCTTGCCCCGGCCCCTGAGCTCTTCGAGGAGGTCGAAGATGGCGTTTCGGCTCTGGGGGTCCACGCCCACGGTGGGTTCGTCCAGAAGGAGGATGGCCGGCTCGTGGAGCAGGCCCGCGGCCAGGTTCAGCCGGCGCTTCATTCCGCCGCTGAAGGTCTTGACCCGGTGGCCCGCCCGGTCCGCCAGCCCCACGAAGCGCAAGGCCCGCTCCACGGCCGCCGCGAGATCCCGACCCCCCAGCCCGTACAGGGCCCCGAAGAGCCTCAGGTTCTCCCCCGCGGAGAGCCCGTCGTAGAGCGCCAGCTCCTGGGGCACGAGGCCCAGGTCGCGCCTGGCCTCGGGACGTCCCGAGGCAAGAAGCTCTCCGTTCAGGCGGACCTCTCCCCCGTCGGGCGGCGTGATCCCGGCGAGCATGGAGACGGTGGTGGTCTTTCCCGCCCCGTTGGGGCCGAGGAGACCTACGATCTCCCCCGCGGCCAGGGTCAAAGACATCCCGTCCACCGCCCGCAGGCTCCCGTAGGACCGAACGAGATTCCTGGCCACCAGCATGTCGGCTCCGCTTTCCATGCATGCCATCCTACGGAAAACGCCCCGGTTGGTTTCAGGCGCCGGTCCGAAGGCGGGCCCCGCCGTCCCTTCAGGCGGGGCCGTAGACCTCGGGCCTCCGGTCCTCGAGGACGCGGATGGACCCGCGGGCGGCCTCCACTTGTCCGAAATCCAGGTCCACGGTGAGGAGGGCTTCGGAGGTCTCGTCGCCCTCGGCGAGGACCTCGCCCAGAGGGCCCGCCGCGACGGAGGTGCCGAAGTAAGTCACGGCGTCCTCCCCGTCCCCCTCGGGACCCACGGCGTTGGTCCCCAGGAAGTAGGCCTGGTTCTCCACGGCCCGGGCCCGCGCGAGGACCCTCCACGGCTCCCGGCGAGGGTACGGGAAGGCCGCCGGGCAGAGGAAGAGGACGGCGCCTTCCAGCGCGCAGGCGCGGAAGAGCTCGGGAAACCGGATGTCGTAGCAGACGGCGAGGCCCGTCTTTCCCCAGGGGGCGTCGGCCACGACCCGCCGGCTTCCGGGGACCACGTGGCGCTCCTCCCCGAAGAGGGAAAAGAGGTGGACCTTCCGGTACTCGGCCAGGGTGTCGCCATCGGGGGTCAGGAGAAAGTGGGTGTTGGCCAGGCGCCCTTCCGCGCTGGGGACCATGTGGGAAAAGCTGAGGAAGAGCCCCGTCGAGCGGGCGATGCGCCGCATCGCCTCCACGGGGGCCGCGAGTTCGCCTGCGTGGGCCTGGAGCCACGACCATGGAAAGCCCGTCAGGCAGGCTTCGGGCAGGCAGAGGAGGCGGCTGCCCCGGCGCGAGGCCTCCGCCGCGAAAGCCCGCACGGTTTCGAGGTTCTCGGCGGGCCGGGCCGGGAGCACCCGCATCTGGCCGAGGGAGACGGGGAGGTTCACGGGGCCTCCCGGCGGCCCGCGGAGGCCAGGGCCGCCGCGCAGAGGAGTGCCTGCCGATGCTCGGCCACGTCGTGGACGCGAAAGATCCTGGCCCCTCCGAGGAGGGCCGCCGCGTGCAGGGCCAGGGTTCCGGGCAGGCGCTCTCCCACGGGCGCTCCCGTGAGCGCACCGATGAGGCTCTTCCGGGAGACGCCCACGAGAAGGGGATACCCCAGGGAGGAGAGGGCCGGCAGGTTCCGGAGGAGGGCCAGGTTGTCCTCGGGACGCTTGCCGAAGCCGATGCCGGGGTCCACGAGGAGCGTGCCGGGGCCCAGGCCCGCCGCCTCCGCGGCGCGGACCCGCGCGGCGAGTTCCGAAACCACCTCGGCCACGGGATCCTCGTAGTGCGGGGCTTCCTGCATGGTCTTGGGGGTGCCCCTCAGGTGCATGAGGACGAGAGGTACCCGCCGCCGGGCGCACAGAGGAATCATGGCCTCGTCGAAGGTCCCCGCCGAGATGTCGTTGACCATGTCGGCGCCGGCATCGAGGGCGGCCCGGGCCACTTCCGCCTTGGTGGTGTCGACGGACAGGGGCACGTCTGGGAGGGCCCGCCGCAGGGCTTCCACCACGGGCAGGAGCCGGCGAAGCTCCTCCCCGGAAGGGACGGGGTCGCTGCCGGGGCGGCTGGACTCGGCCCCCAGGTCGAGTAGGTCCGCGCCCTCCCGGGCCATGCGGACACCCCTCGCGCAGGCGTCTGCCGGATCCAGGTAGAGGCCGCCGTCGGAGAAGGAGTCGGGGGTCAGGTTGAGCACGCCCATGAGGAGGAACGGACTTTCCTCCAGGCGGTTTCGACCCCGGAGAAAGAGCCCCCCCGCCCGCTCCTCCATGGGAAAGCGCCTCCTCAGGCTCCGCCGAGCTGGGGCGCCGGGGAGGGGATCTTGGGCGAAGCCGGCGGGGCGTCGGCCGCGGGGTTCGCCAGTCCTTCGCCGGCCTGAGGGGACGGGGAGGAGGCGTGGGCCGCGGGAAGCGTCTCCCCGCGGAGCAGGGCCTCGAATTCCTCCTTGTCCAGGACCTCCCGGTCCAGGAGGGCGGAAATGACGGCGCCCATGGCCTCCTTGTGTTCGTTCAGGATGCGCTCGGCCGTCTCCTTGGCCTCGATGACGATGCGCTTGACCTCCTCGTCGATCTCCCGCGCCGTGTCGGCCGAATACTGGCCCCACGTGGGGGCGTCCCAGTAGGCCGCGATGCTGGTGCGCTCGCCCCGGTAGGCGAGGGGCCCGAGTTTCTCGCTCATGCCCCAGGCCGTGACCATCTTCCAGGCCATCTCGGTGGCCTTTTCGAAGTCGTTTCCGGCGCCCGTCGTGACGGAGCCGATGAAGATCTCCTCCGCCGTGCGGCCGCCCAGCATGACGGCGATTTCGGCCTCCAGGTACTCCCGTGAGTAGTTGTACTTGTCGTCCATGGGGAGCTGCTGCGTGACGCCCAGGGCCATGCCACGGGGAACGATGGAGACCTTGTGGATGGGATCGGCGTTGGGAAGGTGGTAGGCCACCACCGCGTGGCCGGCCTCGTGGGTGGCCACGACCTTCTTGTCGGCCTCCGAGAGGATCATGGAGCGCCGCTCGGTCCCCATGAGGACCTTGTCCTTGGCGAACTCGAAGTCCTCCATGTCCACGGTCTTGGCTCCCCGGCGGGCGGCCCGCAGGGCGGCCTCGTTGGCGAGGTTGGCCAGGTCCGCGCCCGAGAACCCCGGGGTCCCCCGGGCCAGGATGGAGAGGACCACGTCGGGCCCCAGCTTCAGGGGGCGCACGTGCACCCCGAGGATCTCCTCCCGACCGCGAAGGTCCGGCCTCGGCACGACGATGCGGCGGTCGAAGCGGCCGGGCCGCAGGAGGGCCTGGTCCAGCACGTCGGGGCGGTTCGTGGCGGCCACGATGATGACCCCCTCGTTGGCCTCGAAGCCGTCCATCTCCACCAGGAGCTGGTTGAGGGTCTGCTCCCGCTCCTCGTGGCCGCCCATGCTGCCCACGCCCCGGTTGCGGCCCACCGCGTCGATCTCATCGATGAAGACGATACAGGGGGCGTTCTTCTTGGCCTGCTCGAAGAGGTCGCGGACCCGGCTGGCGCCCACGCCCACGAAGAGCTCCACGAACTCGGACCCTGAAATGGAGAAGAAGGGGACCCCGGCCTCGCCGGCGATGGCCTTGGCCAGGAGGGTTTTGCCCGTGCCCGGAGCGCCCATGAGGAGGACGCCCTTGGGGATCTTGCCGCCCAGCTTCTGGAACTTCTGGGGGTCCTTCAGAAAGTCGATGATCTCGAAGAGCTCCTCCTTGACCTCCTCGATGCCCGCCACGTCCTTGAAGGTGACCTTGTTCTTGGGCTCGCTCACCATCCGGGCCTTGGACTTGCCGAAGGAAAAGGCCTTGTTCCCCCCCTGCTGCATCTGCCGCATGAAGAATATCCAGAAGCCGATGATGAGGACCACGGGCAGGATGTAGAAGAGGGCGAAGAGGTACTGGGAGGTGTTGGGCTCGGCGGCCCGCACGTCCACTCCCTTGGCCACCAGGACTGGGGTGTAATTCTGCAGGTCCGGGGGCAGGTTCGTGACGTAGTTCGTGGACCCGTCCACCGGGTCCTTGAGTTCTCCGCGGACGACGCTTCCCTTCACGAGGGCGCTCTTGACCTGGCCCGCCTGGACGAGGGAGTCGAAGCGGCTGAAGGGAAGCTCCGTCTCCTTGAGCGTGGCCTTTCTCAAAAGGCCGATGGAGATGGCGACGACGACGAAGATGAGGGCCCAGAGGAGGAGGTTTCTCAACTGCTGGTTCACAGGGGCTCCTTTATGCCGGGCGTCCCTCGAGCCTGGGGCCTGGGGGGACGGGGTCTCCGCTCCGGCGGCGCGGCATCCGGATTAGATGCAGAACAGGCGGGCCCGTGACATCATTCCGGTTCCACCCAGGTGATGTAGGGCAGGTTCCGGTAGCGCTCCTGATAGTCGAGGCCGTAGCCCACCACGAACTTGTCCGGGACCTTGAAGCCCCGGTAATGGACGGGGACGTCGATGCGCCGGGCCTCGGGCTTGTCGAGGAGGGCGCACACCTTGAGGGAAGCCGGCGCCCGCTCGGCCTCCAGGTGCTTGAGCAGGTAGTCCAGGGTGATCCCCGTGTCCACGATGTCCTCCACGATGAGGACGTGGCGCCCCGAAAGGTCCATGGTGGAGGTGAACAGAATCGTCGCGTGCTTGCCGTCCACCTGGCTTTTCATCTCGATGAGCGCCAGGCGCACGTCCCCCGGAATTCTCCGCATGAGGTCCGACAGGAAGGGGATGGATCCCTTGAGGATGGCGCACAGGACCAGGGGCCGCCCCGCGTAATCCTGGACGATCTGCCGGGCGAGCTCCTCCACGCGCTGCTGGATCTGCCGCTCGGTGAACAGGATTCCCTGGGCGAGCTTCATGGCTCCCTCCTCGGGCCGATGCGGATCCGGCGCTCCCGCCGGCTCCCCTCCCAGCCGCCCGGCAAGGGCACGACGGCTCCGGGCCGGCACGTCCTCAAGGCCCAGAGGGCCCTCAGGTGGCGCTCCGTCAGGCCCCGAAGGTCGCCGCGGGCGGAGCGAATCCCCTCCCGGAGGGCGGCCAGCCCCTCGCCGTCGCTCCATTCCGCGAGGGCCGCGCACTCGTAATATAGTCCGTCCGCTTCCAAGACCGCAACCGGCGGCCCTTTGGGCGAAGCCCCACCGGCGGCCTCCGCGGCCAGCCGCGCCAGGGCGGCGAGGCGCCGGGAAAAGCCGGGAAGGGCCGCCTCCGCCGCGGGGAGAACCTCCCGGCGAACCCGGTTTCGGAGGAAGCGGCGATCGGCGTTGGTGGAATCCTCAAGGTAAGGGAGCCCGCAGCCCCGAGCCGCCTCGCGGAGTTCCTCCCCCGTGAGGCCGAGGGCGGGACGGACCACGCGGCCGCTGCGCGGGAGGATGCCCGCCAGCCCCTGGAGCCCGGTTCCCCGGGCGATCCGCAGGAGCACGGTCTCGGCCTGGTCGTCCAGGCTGTGGGCCGTGGCGACGAGGTCCCACCCGCCGCGGACCCTCAGCCGCTCGAGGGCGGCGTAGCGCCCCGCGCGGGCCCAGGCCTCCACGCTCTCGCCCCGGCGCGGGCGGCTCCGCAGGCGGGAGGAGGCGAAGGGCAGGCCGAGGCTCCGGGCCAGGTCGCGGACGGCCCTCAGGTCCCGGTCCGCCTCTTCCCCGCGAAGGTTGTGATGGACGTGGGCCACGCCCAGCTCCAGGTCGGGCCGGGGCCGGGCGGAGAGGAAGAGGCCCAGGAGACCCATCGAGTCGCCCCCGCCCGAAACGGCGAGGAGGATCCGGCCCCCGTCGGCCAGCCCCGAGCCGCGCAGCCATTTCCTGAATTTCTTGAGGATAGGGTGGTGGCGGTGCAGGGACTTGAACCCCGGACACAACGGATATGAGCCGTTTGCTCTAACCAACTGAGCTACACCGCCACAATGGGGAAGTATAGGGCTGAAAGGCCCGGCGTGTCAACGCGCGCCGCCCCGCCGGCCTCATTCCTGGGCCCTCGCGCGGATGCGGCGAAGACGGTCCTCGGCGGCTTCCCCGCAGACGCCTCGCCGGGAGAGGACCCGCTCCGCCACGGCGGCGGCGGCCTCCGCCTCGCCCGCCACCACTTCGGTGGCTCCCGCGGCCTTCAAGGCGGGGACGTCCAGGACGTACGGCGTCCGGGCCAGGATGGAGAGGGAGGGAGCCAAGGCGCGGGCGGCCCGGACGGCCCGGGCGGTGGCGTCGGGGTCGTTCAGGAGCAGGACCAGCTCGGAGGCGTCGGACACCCGCAGGTGGTGGAGGACCTCCTGAGACGTCACGTCGCCGAAGAGGACGGGGTGGCCCTTCTTTCTGGCGCGGCGGACGTTGTCCACGCTCAAGTCCGCCACCACGTGGGAAACCCCGCAGGCCTTCAGGGCCGAGGCCAGCTCCTCCCCCGCCAGGCCGAATCCGGCCACGATGACGTGGCCCTCCATGCGGTCCGGAAGGCGGGACTCCTCGGGCCCCCGGACGCCGAGCAGGCGGGTGAGGGGCCGAATTCGCCCCATGCCCGCCGCCAGGTGGGGCGCCACGGCGAGGGCGAGCGGGGTCAGGACCATGGAGAGAATCACCGCCGCCGTGAGCCTTCCCTCCAGGAGGGGATCCAGGAGGGGTGTGCCCCGGGCGGCCCGGATCAGCACGAAGGAGAATTCGCCCACCTGGCTGAGGGCCACGGCGGAGAGCACGGCCACGCGGAGAGGAAGGCGAAGGAGCGCCGCCGCGAGAAAGGTCAGCAGGAACTTTCCCGAGAGGATCGCCGCCAGAGGCCCTCCCACGCCGGCCCAGTCCCTCAACAGGAGTCCCGGATCGAGGGCCATGCCCACGGAGACGAAGAAGATCCCCGTGAGGGCCTCCCGGAAGGGGATGAGGTCCGAAGCGGCCTGGTGGCGGAAGCCCGTGCCGGCCACCACGAGTCCCCCGAGGAAGGCTCCCAGGGCCAGGGAGACGCCGGCGAGGCTGGCCAGGAATGCGGTGCCCAGGCAGACCAGGAGGATGGCCAGGACGAACAGGTCCTTTTCCCTCGTGCGGGCCACGAAGTCCATGAGGCGCGGCACGAGGAACCGGGCCCCCGCCACGACCCCCGCCACCACCGCGAAGGCCCTCGCGGCGGCCCCGAGAGCCGCCCCCGCGGAGCCCCCCTGGCCCGAGAGGAGTGGGATGGCCAGCATCATGGGCACCACGGCGAGGTCCTGAAAGACCAGGATGCCCAGGGTCAGGCGGCCGTGGGGCGCGTCCAGCTCCCCGCGGGCCTGGAGCCCCCGCAGGACCACGGCGGTGCTCGACACCGCCACGATGCACCCGAGAAAGACGGCCTGTGCCGGGGCCATGCCCAGGGAGTACGCCACGGCGAAGACCGCGGCCATGGTGAGGGCCACCTGGAAACCTCCCCCCAGAAGGATCGGCCTCCAGAGCCTCTTGAGGCGTTCGAGGGAGAGTTCCAGCCCGATGCCGAAGAGGAGGAGGACCACCCCGACCTCGGAAAGAAGTTCCACACTGTGCGGATCGGAGACGAGGCCCAGTGCGCCGGGGCCCACGAGGACCCCCGCCAGCAGTAGCCCCGCAATGGAGGGCAGGCCAACGCGCTTGAGGACGCCCGCCACCAGGAGGGCGGCCGCCAGGATCACCAGAAGATCCTGAAGGAGCTCCGCCGGGGCCACGTCAGCCCCCGTCCATCATCTGCCAGAGGTACCAGCAGGCGTAGGAGCGAAAGGGCCTCCAGCGGTCCCCCAGGGGCTCGGCCTCGGAGGGAGAAGGGAGGGCGGGGAGATGAAGAACGCGCTGGAGGGCCTTGCGGACGCCCAGGTCGGCGGCGGGCCAGACGTCCGGGCGCCGCAGGGCGAAGATCAGGACCATGTGGGCCGTCCACGGCCCGATGCCTTTGACCCTCACCAGCGCCGCCTCCACCTCCCCGTCGGGCAGGTCCTCCAGGGCGTCCAGATCGAGCCGGCCCGTGAGGACGGCGTCGGCCAGGTCCCGGATGCTCGCCGTCTTGGCTCGGGACAGGCCCACGGCCTTCAGTTCTTCGTCCGTGTGCTGGAGCAGCCTCCGGGGGTTGGGGAACCCTCTCCCCCCCAACGCCTTGAGCCGGTCGTAGATCACCCTGGCCACCTTGCCCGAGAGCTGCTGGCTCACGATGGCCTCCAGGAGGTTGGCCAGGAGATCCTCCCTCGAATACTCGTGAAAGCGCGGCGGCCCCACCCGCGCGACGAGGGCCCGCATCGCCGGGTCCTTGCGGAGCCGCGCCAGGGCCCGCCGGTCCTGTGGGTCCATGGGACCTCCTTCCGGCAAGGGTACCACGCCCCGAGGGCGCCCCCCCCGCCGGCGTGGTACCCTGAGCGCCCGAGAAAGGAGGGCCCATGGCCACCGTCACGCTCCACACAAACCACGGAGACATCGCCCTGAAACTCTACGCGGACAAGGCCCCCAAGGCCTGCGAGAACTTCTCCACCCACGCCCGGAACGGCTTCTACAACGGCGTGATCTTCCACCGCGTCATCCAGAACTTCATGATCCAGGGAGGGGACCCCACCGGCACCGGACGCGGCGGGAAGTCCATCTGGGGAGGCTCCTTCGAGGACGAGGTGCACAACGGCCTGGCCTTCACGAAGAAGGGCCTCCTCGCCATGGCCAACGCGGGCCCCCATACCAACGGGAGCCAGTTCTTCATCACCCTGGCGCCCACCACGTGGCTCAACGACAAGCACACGATCTTCGGCGAAGTGGAGAGCGGGATGGACGTGGTGGAGGCCATCGGCCGCTGCGCCAAGGGGCCCGGAGACCGGCCCCTTCAGGACGTGGTCATCGAGCGCTGCACCGTGGCGTGACGATCCGGTGCCCGGGACTCACGGGGCGTCTCCTCCGGTCTCTGCGGCGGGCCGGTAGGCTGGGGGTCGCCGGGCCTGGGCGGCCTGTTCGAAGGCGAAGGCGCACCGGATCAGGTCGACCTCTCGTCCGGCCGCGCCCATGAAAGAGAGGCCCACGGGCAGGCCTCGGACCTGCCCAGCGGGCACGGTGACGGCGGGATAACCGGCCACTGCGGCGGGGGACGAGCTGGAGCCGCTCCAGCTGTCCCCGTTCACGGGGTCCGTGAGGTGGGCCGGGCCGGAAGTGAGGGCCACGAGGGCCTCCAGTCCGTCCTTCGCCAGGGCCGCGTCGATTCCCTCGGGCCCCATGAGCCGCCGGTTCTTCTCCCGCGCCGCGAGGTACTCCCGGTCTGTGAGGGGCCCTTTCATCTCCGCCTCCTCGAAGATCTCCTGGCCGAAGAAGAGGAATTCCTGGGCGGCGTGGGCCTCGTTGAAGGCGATGAGGTCCGCCAGCGTGCGGACCCGGGACCCGGGCCGGGAAGCCAAGTAACCGTTGAGGTCGGCCTTGAACTCGTAAAGGAGGACTTCCATTTCGGATTCGTCGGTGCGGCCCAGGTTCGGGAGAGTCACGGGGTCCACGACGACGGCGCCCGAGCGCCGGAGGGCGGCCACCGCCGCGTCCAGAACGGCTTCGCTCCTGGGACCGAAGCCGAAGGCCTTCTCCCTCAGGACGCCGATGCGGACCCCCTTTAGGGCCTCGGCCGAGAGCCCGGCCGCGTAATCGGGCGGAGCGCCGCCCGCGGACCCCCGGGAGGCCGGGTCCTCGGGATCGGGAGCGGCCAGAACGGTCAGCAGGGCGGCGGCGTCCGCCACCGTCCGGGCCATGGGGCCGGCCGTGTCCTGGGAGTGGGCGATGGGGATGACCCCGGACCGGCTCACGAGGCCCACCGTGGGCTTGATTCCCACGACGCCGCAGGCGGAGGCGGGAGAGACGATGGAGCCGTCGGTCTCGGTGCCCACGGCCACGGCGCAGAGGCTCGCGGCCACCGCCACGGCGGAGCCCGAACTGGACCCCGAGGGGTTCCGGTCCAGGGCGTAGGGGTTTCGCGTCTGGCCTCCCCGGGCGCTCCAGCCGCTCGTGGACCGGGTGGACCGGAAGTTGGCCCACTCGCTCAGGTTCGTCTTCCCGAGAAGGACCGCCCCGGCCTGGCGCAGGCGCCGCACCACGAAGGCGTCCCGGGCGGGGCGCGAGTCCGTCAGGGCCAGGGACCCCGCCGTGGTGAGCATCCCGTCGGCCGTGTCGATGTTGTCCTTGATCAGGACCGGAATGCCGTGGAGGGGGCCCCGGGGCCCCTTCTCGAAGCGCTCGCGGTCCAGGCCCCTCGCGATGGAAAAGGCGTCGGGGTTCACCTCGAGGACCGCGCGCAGGCAGGGGCCGCTCCGGTCCACGTCCTCGATCCGCTTCAAGTACGCCGCCGTGAGCTCCTCCGAGGTGAAGCGCCCTTCGGCCATCCCCGCCTGGAGGTCCGCCAGGGAGGCCTCCACCACTTGGGGCAGGGCGCGGGGTGCCGGAGGGGGAGCTTTTTGCCCGGTCGCGCACGCGGACAGGAAGGCCAGGGCCAGGAGAGGAGACAGGGACAGGAGGGAAAAGACGCGCCGCCGAGCGCCTCGGAAGGAAGGCCGGGTTTTCATGCGAGACAGCGTATCCCGTCCCTCCCTGGGCTTCAATCTCCCTGTGCTGGAGGGAGGCTGGGTGAACTCCTGATGCCCTTTCCATGAATGCCGGCGCGTTGACGGACTCGCTTTAAAATCATATAATTATGGACCTTCCGGACGGGTTCCGGAGGGAGGGAGACCGTGGCCGGGAAGGAGCGAAAGCGGAAAGTGACCGTCCGCATCGCCCACTCCTGGGAAGAGGCGGAGCGCCTCGACGAGGAGTGGTGGGCCCAGTTCACGCCGAGCGAGAAAGCGGCCATGGTGTGGGGGCTGACGCTGGATGCCTGTGCCATCAAGGGGATCGCCCATGAGCCGAGACTACGCCGATCTTATTGCCGCATTAAACGAGCAAGGAGCTCGGTATCTGCTCGTGGGGGCATTCGCCGTCGCCTTTCATAGCCGCCCCCGTTTCACGAAGAACCTGGACATCTGGGTGGAGCCCACCGCGGAGAACGCCCGGAGGGTCTGCCGGGCGTTGCTGGCCTTCGGCGCCCCGGCACGGCTCGTGGAAGCGATCAACCTGGCCACCAAGGGGGAAGCCCTCCAAATTGGAGTGGCTCCGGCCCGGATTGACCTCCTGACCGACGTAGAACCCCTTGACTTCTCGGCATGCTGGGAACGCAGGGCCAAAGGAGTCTTCTTGGATCAATCGGCATCGTATCTTGGGGTGGAGGACCTTCTCATCTGCAAACGATTCGCGAACCGGCCAAAGGATCGGCTGGATGTCCGCATGCTGGAAAAGGCGCGCCTGAAGACGGATTCCCAGGACAGGCGCACCAAGACAAGGGAAAGGAAGACATGAAATGAACCACTACGCCATCGTGTCCATGCCCGGGGACGGCATCGGAAAGGTCGTCCTCCCTGAAGCCATCCGCGTCCTTCAAAAGGCGGGGTTCCCCGCGGACTACCTCCACGGCGACATCGGCTGGGAGTTCTGGTGCGCCGAGGGCAACGCCCTTCCCGACCGCACCGTGAAGCTCCTCGAGCAACACAAGCTTGGGCTCTTCGGCGCCATCACCTCCAAACCCAAGTGGGACGCCGACACCGAGCTGGACCCTCAGCTGAAGGGCAAGGGGCTGGTCTACTACAGCCCCATCGTCACGATGCGCCAGAAGTTCAACCTCGACCTCTGCGTCCGCCCCTGCCGCTCCTTTCCGGGAAACCCCCTCAACTTCATCCGCAAGGGGCTCGACGGAGGCTACGAGGAGCCCCAGATCGACGTCGTCATCTTCCGCCAGGGCACCGAAGGCTCCTACGCGGGCGTGGAGTGGACCAACCCGCCCCAGAACGTCCGCGACGCCTTCGCCACCCACAAGAAGTTCAAGGCCTTCGCCTCGGCCAAAGGCGAGGACCTGGCCATCTCCACCCGCATCGTCACGCGCGGCGTGACGCGGCGCCTCATCCGCGAGGCCTTCGAATACGCCAGGAAGTTCGGCTACAAGAGCGTCACCGTGGCGGAAAAGCCCAACGTCCTGCGCGAGACCTCCGGCATGATCGAGTCGGAGGCCCGGGCCATCGCCAAGGAGTACCCCGGCATCGCGCTCTGGTCCGTGAACATCGACGCCATCATGATGTGGCTCACCAAGAACCCCGAGGACTACGGCGTCTTCGTCTGCGAGAACCTCTTCGGCGACATCCTCTCGGACGGCTTCGCGGGGCTGGTGGGGGGGCTGGGCTTCGCGGCCTCGGGGAACATCGGCGCCGAGTACGCCGTCTTCGAGCCCACCCACGGGTCGGCCCCCAAGTACGAGAAGCTCAACCCCTCCATCGTGAACCCCATCGCCATGATCCTCTCCGCCGCCATGCTCTGCGACCACGTGGGCGAGCGGGACAAGGGCGAGAAGATCCGCGCCGCCGTCGCCGAGGTGGTCCGGGAGGGCAAGGTCCGCTGCTACGACATGATGCGCATCCCCGGCGGCCCCAAGGTATTCGAGAAGGGCGCCTGCACCACCCAGCAGATGACCGACGCCATCCTTTCGAAGATGTAGTGCCGAAAGGGGCGGACGGGCGGTGGACACGTGAATATGTGAGTCAGTGAGTAGGGGAGTAGGAAAAGAAAAGCCCTCTCGCCGGATCGAGTGGGATGTACCGCTTTGGGTGGCCGGCGCACGTTGCCACGCGGAATGCGAAGGATGGCGGAGGAAGCACCATGAAGACGTCTGAAATCGTGGACCTGCTCCAACCCTGGATCGGACGGATCGGGGACGAGGAGCTTCGCGGCAAGGTGGTGGAGACGTTCGAACGGGCGCTCGCCCGCGGCGGATTCAAGAGCCGGGCGGCGTTCCTCAAGATGCCCTTCACGCTCCTGGCCGACTGCAAGGGCGTCACCTTCCTGGAGCACACCCTGGCGGTGACGGCCGGGGCCGTGGGTCTCTATCAGGGCCAGGCGGCCCACTACCGGTCCATGCCCTACCCGGTGGACATGGACCGGCTCGTGGCGGGCGCGCTCCTCCACGACGTGGGCAAGATCCTGGAGATCGAGCCCGACGGGAAGGGGGGCTACCGGAAGAGCCGGAGCGGAATGTGCCTGCGCCACCCCCTCTCGGGTCTGGCGCTGGCCGCCGAGGCGGGCCTGCCCGAGGAGGTCCTCAACTGCATCGGGTGCCATGCCAAGGAGGGAGAGGGAGCCCCCAAGACGGTGGAGACGATCCTCATTCACCAGGCCGACTTCGCCACCTTCGACCCCCTCGTGATGCTCCAGAAGGGCACCCTGGTTCTCTGAATCCACAGGGAGGGCGGGAGGACGGGAGGAGGTAGAAAAGAGGCCCATCTCCCGTTCCTCCCGTCCTCCCTGTTCAAGAGAGGTCGTGTCATGCCGATGACGATGATTGAGAAAATCCTGTCGGCCCACGCCGGGCGAGACCTGAAGCCCGGGGACATCGCCGACGTGTTCCTGGACACCCGCGCCGCCCGGGACTTCGGCGGCGCCAACGTAGTGAAGAACCTCCTGGACCACGGCCTCGAGGTGGCCGATCCGTCGCGCACGGCCTTCACCTTCGACTGCAACCCCACGGGTTCGGACCAGAAGTACGCCGCCAACCAGCAGATCTGCCGCGTCTTCGCGCGGGAGCGGGGCATCCGCGTCTTCGACATCGACCGCGGCATCGGCACCCACGTGGCCCTCGACGGCGGCCTGGCGTGGCCCGGGTCCACCTTCGTCTCCACCGATTCCCACGCCAACATCCTGGGCGCCATCGGGGCCTTCGGCCAGGGACTCGGCGACGTGGACATGGCGGCGGCCTGGGCCCACGGCAAGATCTGGTTCAAGGTGCCGCCCACGGTGCGCATCGAGCTGCGCGGAGAGCCCTCGCCCTCGGCCTCGCCCAAGGACGTGGCCCTGGCCATGCTGCGGCGCTTCGGGGCAAACGGACTGCTGGGCTGCGCCGGCGAGGTGACGGGGCCCTACGCCGAGTCCCTGGACCTGGCCGGACGCATCACCCTCGCGAGCCTGGCCAGCGAGATGGGGGCCATCCTCCTGCTCTTTCCGCCCAGCGCCGCCGTGGTGGACCACTGCCGCCGGGCCACGGGTCGGGACGACTGGAGCCCGGTCTTCGCCGACCCCGGAGCCGCCTACGAGCGCACCGAACGGGTGGACATCGGCGGACTCGGGCCCATGGTGGCCCGGCCCGGGCATCCCGAGGACGCCGTGGCCCTCGACGAGGTAAGGGGCCGAAAGATCGACTCGGTCTTCATCGGCTCCTGCACCAACGGCCGCTACGAGGACCTCGAGGCGGCGGCCCGGGTCCTGAGGGGCCGGAGGGTGGCGCCCGGCGTGGTGCTCAAGGTGGTTCCCTCCACCGACGCCATGTGGCGAAGGGCCCTGAGCGAGGGCCTCTTCGAGGTCTTCAAGGAGGCGGGGGCCCTCATCTCCAACGCCGGGTGCGGCGGTTGCGCCGCGGGCCAGGTGGGCCAGAACGGCCCCGGCGAGGTGACGGTCTCCACGGGAAACCGCAATTTCGCGGGCAAGCAGGGCAAGGGCGAAGTCTACCTCGCCAGCCCCGCCGTGGCGGCGGCTTCGGCCGTGGCCGGCGTGCTGACGGACCCCGACCATATCCCGAGCGAGCCCGCGGTCTGGACGCCTTCCCGGCCGGCGGCCGCCCCCGCCCCCAAGGCCGACACGGCGGTTCGCGCTCCGAAACCCCTCGTGATCACGGGGCGTGTGTGGGTGATCCGGAAGGACAACATCGACACCGACATGATCTTCCACAACCGCCACCTCGCCATCACCCGGCTCGAGGAGATGGGGCCTCACGCCTTCGGCAACCTCCCGGGATGGGAGGACTTCGCCTCCAAGGCACGGCCCGGAGACCTCGTGGTGACGGGCGCCAATTTCGGCGCGGGCTCCTCGCGCCAGCAGGCCGTGGACTGCTTCAAGGCTCTGGGGATTGCCGCCATCGTGGCCAAGTCCTTCGGGGCCATCTACGAGCGCAACGCCATCAACGCCGGATTTCCCATCGTGGCGAGCGCCCTGTGCGATTCGGACATCCGGGACGGGGAGGAGGTCTCCGTGGACCTCGCGGGCGGGGTCATCCGCCGGGCCGACGGGCGCGAGGTCAAGGCCCAGCCGTGGCCCGACGTCCAGATCCAGACCTACCTCCGCGGCGGCCTGCTGGGGCAATGCTGATCCACAGGGAGGACGGGAGGACCGGAGGTGTTTCATTTGAATCCCGAACGCCTCGCTTCCCTCCCGTCCTTCCTGTGACACAGAAAACCGAAAGGTGACCACCAATGGGCAAGACGTTTGCGGAGAAGGTGCTGGCGAGGAAGGCGGGGCTGGATTCGGTGGTGCCGGGGCAGATCGTGACCGTCAAGCCGGACCACCTGCTGATGCACGACAACACCAGCGCCATCGTGGGAAAGATCGCCGAGGACCTGAAGACTTACGGGCTCGTGGACCGCGGCCTTCCCGTCATCGCCATCGACCACGTGGTGCCCGCCGTGGACGAAAAGACGGCCCTGGGCCACGCGAAGATCCGCCAGTTCGTGAAGGACTACGGCGTGAGCCACTTTTTCGACGTGGGGGAGGGCGTTTGCCATCAGCTCATGGTGGAAAAGGGCCTGGCCCTTCCGGGTCGGCTCGTGCTGGGCTCCGACAGCCACACGTGCATGTACGGCGCGCTCAACGCCTTTTCGACGGGCATCGACCGAACCGAAGCGGCGGTGCTTCTCCTCACGGGCGAGACGTGGCTGAGGGTGCCTCAGACCATCCGGGTGACGCTGAGGGGCGCCTTGCCCCGGGGCGTCATGGGCAAGGACCTCGTCCTCCGGATCATCGGCGACATCGGGGCCGACGGGGCCAACTACAAGGCCGTCGAGTTCCACGGCGACCTTTCCGCCCTGCCCCAGGACGACCGCTTCACCGTGGCCAACATGGGCATCGAGATGGGCGCCAAGCTGGCGGTCTTTCCCGTGGACGCCGCCACCGAGGCGTACCTGCGCGAGCACGCCCCGGGCGCCCCGTACGAAGCCGTCTGGGCCGACGCCGACGCCTCCTATGGCCAGGAACTGGACTACGACCTCTCGTCCCTGGAGCCGGTGGTGGCCAAACCGCACACGGTGGATAACGTGGCCCCCGTCTCCGAGGTCAAGGGCCTCGCCGTCCAGCAGGCCTACCTCGGCACCTGCACCAACGGGCGCCTGAGCGACCTGAGGCTCGCCGCGGCGATCCTGAAGGGCAAGCGCGTCGCCCCCGGCGTCCGCCTGCTCGTCATTCCCGCCAGCCGGAGCATCTTCCAGGCGGCCATCGCCGACGGGACCCTCGCGGCGCTCGTGGAGGCGGGCGCCCTGGTGGGTCCTCCCGGCTGCGGGCCGTGCCTGGGCGCCCACCAGGGGCTCCTGGCCCCGGGGGAGCGGTGCGTCTCCTCCTCCAACCGGAACTTCCAGGGGCGCATGGGCAGCAAGGAAGCCGAGGTGTACCTCGCAAGCCCCCTCACCGTCGCCGCCAGCGCCCTGACCGGCGTCCTCACCGACCCACGGGAAGTCATTTGAACAGGGAGGACAGGAGGAAAGGGAGGAGAAACGTGCTTCGAGATGAATTGACCGAGACGGTCATCGGATGTGCGATGGAAGTGCATTCCCATTTGGGTTCTGGATTATTGGAGAGTGTCTACGAAGAATGCGTCTGCCGAGAACTGGCAGAAAATCACATCGCCTTTGAACGGCAAGTAGCCATGCCCACCGAGTACAAAGGCGTCCGGCTGGACTGCGGATACAGGGTGGACATCCTGTTGCCTGAGCGCCTGATTATTGAAATGAAGTCGGTCGAGCGCCTTCTTCCCGTGCACCAAGCACAACTCATTAACCTACCTTCGGCTTGCTCGGATCCCGGTCGGGTTGCTCATGAATTTCAATGTCGCCCACTTGAGAAACGGACTTCGCAGACTCAGCGCCGAAGGCCCGCATATGAAACGTCCCTCCCGTCCTCTCGTCCTCCCTGTGAAATGAGCCCCTGGAGTTGATCATGGCGACGTTCAAGTACGGCGACGATGTGAACACGGACCTGCTCTTTCCCGGGCGGTATACCTATACCTGCGCCAAGGCGGAGGAGATCCTGCCGCACCTTCTGGAGGACCTGGACCCGGAGTTCGCCGGGAAGGTGCGTCCGGGGGACGTGATTCTCGCGGGCAAGAATTTCGGGTGCGGGTCGAGCCGCGAGCAGCCCGCCCTGGGCCTCAAGGCGGCGGGCATTCAGGCGGTGGTGGCCAAGAGCTTCGCCCGCATCTTCTTCCGCGCCGCCACGAACCAGGGGCTCCTTCTGGTCGAATGCCCCGAAGCCGTGGAGGCGTACAATCCAGGGGACGAAGTCTCGTTGGACGTGGGGGCCGGAACGATCACCGTGGGCGGACGGTCCTTCGCCTTCCCGGCCCTGCCCCCCGAGATGCTTGCCATCCGAAACGCCGGCGGCCTGCTTCCCTACGCCCGAAAGAAACTGAGAGAAACCAGGAGATAATCCACGAGGAGGAAGGGAGGACGGAGAGAATCTACAGGGAGGGCGGGAGGACGGGAGGATGAATGAAGAGAGACAGGAAAGAAGAGAGGGTTACTTCCCGCGCCTCCTGTCCTCCCTGTGAAAGGAACTGGAGCTGGCCATGAACGAGATCGGTGAAGCGGGGCGGCGTGGGGAGAAAGTCCGTAGCGACGGCTGGGTGCGGGTGGAGCCGAAGGCCCGCGGCGGGATCCGCCTCTTTGTGACCACGAAAGTGGAGGCCATGTACGGCGAGGCCGTTCGGGCCACGTGCGCGAAGGGCCTAGAGATCCTCGGCGTGCGCCACGCCGCCGTGACGGTGGAGGACCACGGGGCCCTGGATTTTGTCCTCCTGGCCCGGCTGGAAGCCGCCGTGAAGCGGGCGGGCCTGGGCGGGGAGCGGGAGGCCCTTCCGGAACCCGGCCCCGGCTTCGGTGCCCGGAGCGCCCGGGAACGATTCCGCCGCTCGCGCCTCTACCTTCCCGGAAACGAGCCCAAGTTCTTCCTCAACGCCGCCCTCCACGAGCCCGACGCCGTGATCCTCGACCTCGAGGATTCGGTGGCGCCCCCGGAAAAGGACGCCGCGCGGATCCTGGTCCGCAACGCCTTGCGGTCCGTGGATTTCGGAACGTGCGAGCGCACCGTGCGCATCAACCAGGGCGAGCGGGGCCTTCTGGACGTGGACGCCGTGGTCCCACAGAACGTCCACATGATCCTCATCCCCAAGGTCGAGTCGGCCCAGCAGGTCCGGGCGGTGGACGAGCGGGCTGAAAAGGCGCGCAAGGCCGCCGGGCTCAAGGCTCCGGTCCTTCTCATGCCCATCATCGAGAGCGCCCTGGGGTGCTTCCGTGCCCTCGAGATCGCCACGGCGAGCCCCAACGTGGCCGCCCTCACCATCGGGCTGGAGGACTACACCGCCGACATCGGCGCCCCGCGAACGGCGGAGGGCCGCGAATCTCTCTGGGCCCGGCAGGTCGTCGTGAACGCGGCGAGAGCGGCGGGGGTCGCTCCCATCGACACCGTCTTCTCCGACGTCGCCGACATGGAGGGCCTGCGGGAGGCCTGCCTCGAAGCCAAGGCCCTGGGCTTCGAGGGAAAGGGATGCATCCACCCGCGGCAGGTGCCCGTGGTCCACGAGGCCTTCGCCCCCTCGCTCGAGGAGGTAGAGAAGGCGAAGCGCGTGGTCCTGGCCTTCGAAGAGGCGGAAAAGAAAGGCCTGGGGGTCGTGGCCCTCGGGAGCAAGATGGTCGACCCCCCCGTCGTCAAGCGCGCCCTGCGGACCGTGAAGATGGCCGAAGCCCTGGGGCTCCTGCCCCGGAACTGGAGAAGAGAACGGAAATGAATCACAGGGAGGAAGGGAGGACAGGAGGCGACCCTGGAAAGAGAAAAACCGAAAGGGGTTTTCTCCCATTCCTCCCGTCCTTCCTGTGAAATCTAGGGGTGGTCTCATGACCAAGGTAGAGCTGAAGAAGAACGCGGCCGGGCGGTGGGTTCCGGCGGTGGTGAACGGCCGGAGGCAGGTGCCGTACCGCGGCGTGGACGAGCACGTGGCGAAGGGGCGCAAGGCCGCCCCGCCCATCGCGAGCGCGGCGAGGTACCCGGGGAACGGCGACAAGCGGGTGAAGACCCTGGCGGAGGCCCTGGAGGCCTGCGGGCTTTCGGACGGCATGACCCTCTCCACGCACCACCACTTCCGCAACGGCGATCTGGTGGCGAACCTCCTCTTCGACACGGCCGCGAAGATGGGGGCGAAGGACCTGATGTGGTTCCCCTCGGCCTCGTTCCCGTGCCACGCGCCGGTCATCGGCCACATGGAGAGGGGCGTCGTCCACCACATCGAGGGGTCCATGAACGGGCCTCTGGGGGATTACTGCACCGACGGGAAGATGCGCGGCCTGGGCGTCCTGCGCTCCCACGGGGGGCGCTGGCAAGCCATCCAGGACGGCGAGGTGCACATCGACATCGCCGTCATCGCGGCCCCCTGCGCCGATTTCTTCGGCAACGCCAACGGGGTGAACGGACCCGCGGCCTGCGGGTCCCTGAACTTCGCCCTGGCCGATTCCCTGTACGCCGACCGGGTCATCGTGGTCACCGACCACCTCGTGCCCTTCCCGTGCATACCTTGGCAGATCCAGGGCAACCACGTGGATTATGTCGTGGAGGTGGACCGCGTCGGGGACCCGGGCCAGATCGTCTCGGGCACGACGGAGATCACCAAGAGCCCGGACCGGCTGCTGCTCGCCGAACGGGTCGCCCGCTTCGTGCGCGACGCGGGGATCATGCGGGATGGCTTCTCCTTCCAGGCGGGGGCGGGGGGCACGGCCCTGGCCTTCGCCATTTACCTGAAGGAGATGATGAAACAAGCCCGGGTGAAGGCCCGCTTCATCCGTGGCGGCTCCACGAAGTACCTCGTTCAGATGCTCGACGAGGGCCTCACCGACTTCATCCTCGACGGCCAGACCTTCGACCTCGATGCCGTGGCGAGCATGCGCGACAACCCCCGCCACGTGGCCACAAGCCCCTTCACCTCCTACAACTACCACGGCAAGGGCTTCTTCGGGACGATGGTGGACGTCGTCGTGCTGGGCGCCACGGAGGTGGACGTGCACTTCAACGCCAACGTGGTGACCCACTCCGACGGGCGGCTCCTCCACGGAATCGGGGGCTGGCAGAACTGCCTCTTCGCCGGATGCACCATCCTGGCCGTGCCCGCGGTGCGGGACCGGATCCCGGTCATCGTGGACGAGGTGACGACCCTCACGGGCCCCGGCGAACTCATCGACGTGGTGATCACGGAGCGCGGAATCGCCATCAACCCGAGGCGCCGGGATCTTCTGGACGCGGTGAAGGGAAAGGGCTTACCCGTCCGGGACATCCGGGACATCCAGAGGGAGGTCTACGCCCTCTGCGGCGGGGCGCCCCGTCCCCCCAAGCGGAGCCGCACGCCGGTGGCCGCGGTCAAGTGGGTGGACGGAACCGTCCTCGACACCGTCTGGAAGATCGAGCGCTAGCCCTGCGGGGTCGCGGAGACCCGCTTCACCCTCCGCCGGCGGCTTGCCCGCTTTGCGAGAGGTCTTCCTTCCACCGGCTCAGCAGTTCCTCCTCGGTAGTCCCCAGGGTGAGGAGAATCTCCCCGTTGGACCTACACCCGAGGAGGCGGATGAGGGCCGACCGGCCCCGCGTCCGATCGATGTGACGGACGAGGGAGCCCGCGAAGCCGTATCGATCCGGCCCCGACCACACGTCCGTGAGCCTCCCGGGGCCTTTCCCCGAGGCGAGGGCCTCCCTCGCCCTCCGGGTGCGGGCTCCGTCGAGCTGGCCGGAAGCGAAGACCGCGACGCCCTCCACGAACCAGCCGATCTCCTCGGCGTTTTGAAACTCGGGGTCCGGGTTTCGCTGTCCATGGTAGACGTGGACGAGCTCGTGCGTGAGGAGCATCTGGGCCGCCGAGCGATCCGAAGGATCGTGCTCGCAAGCCTCGGTTTTCCAGGCCTCGGGAGAGAGGACGGCCAGGGTGCGGGCGGTTCCGCTGGCCACCATCCAGCACTGGGGCTCGAATTCCGGGGCGTTCCAGGCTCGGCGCCAGTAGGCGGTGAGGGAGTCACGATCGGGAAAGACCCGCAGGTCGAAGGGCCCGGCGAAGGGACTACCAAAGAACCCCTCCACCTGGCGGACGCCGGCCCGCACCATCCGGGAAACGTCCGAGGCCGCCCCGCGGTTCCCCGCGGCGTAGTGAAGCGTGTGGGTCCGTCTCGGCGCGACGCGCCATGCGTCTCCGCCCGGATCCTGCCGGGCGGCAGGGAACGGGGCGCACCCTGCGAGGAGCGCTCCGATCAGCAGGACCCCCGCGCGGAGGCCCGTTCCCCGCTCCCTTCCCCGGGCAAGTCCGGCCGTTTGGCTCATTCGCGCGCTCCCTTCGTGCAGTCGGCAGGCGAAGTGATACGGGAGCGGCCGGGTAAGGGTTTCCCCTGGGCCGTCGGGTTTCGAGCGCCGGTGGGGTCGCGCCGGCTCTAGGCCGGCCACGGGAGAAGGAGGGGAGGGTCCGAGGGGGTCCTGGGCACGAGGCGGAGGGCGGAGTCGGCGCAGGCCGTGCGGCAGAGGCCGCAGCCGTAGCACCGGCGCGCGTCCACCCGGGCGCCTCCGTTTCCGGCGTCGAAAGAGAGGGCCCCGAAGCCGCATCGGGAGACGCACTCCGAACAGCCCGTGCACAGGTCCGGGTCCACTTCGGCCCGCTGCTCCCCGGGCGCGAGCACGTCCAGCCCGCCCGTGAGAAAGCGCAGGGCGGCGCAGGTCTTCGCCTCGCAGTGGCAAAGCCCCCCGATGAAGGGGCTTTCAAAGGTCCACAGGGTGTGGACGAGGCCGCGTCGGTCGAAATCCTCGCACAACGCCAGGGCCTGCTCGGGCGTCAGGCTCTCCAGGCCCCCCAGGTCCGCTCCGTCGAACCGGCCTTCGCCGGCTTCTTCGAAGAGAACCTGGCGGCACGTTTCATCCCAGGTGCCGGGGGCCGTCGTGACGGCCATGCAATACGCGTCGCCCCGTCCCGTGGCCCCCTTTCGGCAGACGCACGGCACGCGGACCACGGACGTGACCACGTCGCGGAAGAGGGTGCGGACGTCCTCCATGGGGACCACCTGGCCGTGGTGGTGCCGCTTGAGGTCCCAGGAGGTGTACCGGTTGACGAGCCAGCGGACGGATCGCGGCGCGCGCTGGAAGGCGCGGATCTGGGCGTCGAACCTGGGGGCCTGGTCCACGGCCGTTTGGGCCACGTGGCGGAGGCGCGCCCTCACCTTCGGATCCTGTGCCAGGTCCCGGGAGTAATTCCGGGCCTGGAGGTACCACACCTTTCCTTCTCCGTGGCGGTGGCAGAAATCGCACATGGGGCCTCCCCGGCCAGGGACACTGTGGCGGAAGCCCGGGGGGGATGCAAGCCTCTGGAGAGCGGTCCGGAGAAGCGTGAACGGCGTTCAGGCTGCAACAGGAACCGGGGAACCACTGTCGAAGTGTAAGAAACAAAAAGGGGTTGCTCTTGCACGTCGCAATGCGGACGCGAACCGCGATACGTCGTTCCCTTCGGACTCCCCGCACCTCTTTCCTCTACAGGCTTGTTTTTTCAGCGAGTTGGAGGATCCGCTCCCTCGTGGCACCCCTCTTGCAAACTATGCGGTTCCTCCAGGATTTCACCTGCTCGATGGCCTGCTTCTCGCGCGGCGGATCGGACGTCCGGGTCTCGGAAAGGAGGCGTACATGGGGAAGAGGGTGCTGTTCGCCTTGGCGCTGCTCGCGGCGGCCTTGCCACTTTCGGCGGGCGTCACGGGCGTGGCCTTCGTGCACGGGACGGGGGCCCAGACCAACGCCTACGTGGACTACTGGACCACGTCCATGGTGGATTCGGTGCGGCAGGGGCTTCCGGACCCCTCCAAGTTCTTGGTGGTGAACTGCGACTTCACGCAGTACATGTGGGCCTCCGGCGCCGCGGGATGCCTGGCGGACCAGCTCTACACCTTCATCACCTCGAAGGGCATCACGGACCTCGTGGTCATCACCCACAGCAACGGCGGCAACGTCATGCGGTGGATCCTCTCCAATCCCACCTACGATTGGCGCTATCCCACCATCATCAGCAAGATCCGGTGGGTGAACGCGCTGGCCCCCTCGAGTCTGGGGACCCCGCTCGCCAACGCCGTCATGGCGGGCACCGTGTTCGAGCAATCCCTGGGTTGGCTCCTGGGGTACCAGAACGACGCCGTTCGGATGCAGCAGACCGACTGGATGGCCTACTACAACGCGAACTATCTCCTGGGCACCGCGGGCCGGCCCTCCCTGCCCAAGGGCTTCTGGGATGTGGTGGGCACGGACGTGGAGACGGCGGTCTGGGACCCCGACTCCTACTGCGGGGGATACTCCCTCAACCTGGGCTTGGAGATCACCCAGGCCTGGCTGGACTCCTGCTCCGACGGGTTCCTGAACTGCACGAGCCAGGCGGGCGCGGGCACGGTCTGGTTTTACGACGAGGACTACACCAACGGCGACGAGCCCCTCTCGCACAACCAGAGCCGGAGAAAGTGCTTCGGCCTGGACGTCATCCTTCGGAACGACCTGTAAGGAGGCCGCCATGCGGAGACTGTTGACCTTCGTTCTCCTGGCGGCCGCCGCCGCCTCGTTCGCCGGAGCCCGCGCCGGCTCCGGTCCCCAGGCCCTGATCCCCGAATCCCTGGCGACACCGGCGGAGGCGGCGGAGGCGGGGCTTTTCGGCAGCACGGACCGCACCCCCCTCACGGACGTCCGCTCGGTGGCGGGCGAGGCGCTCTTGCCGGAGCCGCCCACGCACGTGGCGGAAAGCCGCGAATTCTGGAAGCGGGTCACGGCCGAAGACCTGCGGGGGGGCGTGGAATTCTCCACCACCGCGCCCGAGGCCGTCGTCCGGCTCAGCCCCGTGGAAGGGCCTGTCCGGGCCCACTGGATTTCCGTGGACCAAATGGTTTTGGGCACGCCCTCCGGACAGACCCTGAAGGCCGAGGAGGCTTTTTCCCGGACGGCCACGCCGGAGCAGCTCCTTCAAGCGGGCATGGCCTTCCCCGAGGGGACCTTCGCTTTTCGGTTGGCGCACGAGGCGGGGTGGGGCCGGTTCCGGCTGAGCGCCCCCGGGCTGGATGCTCCGGAGGGTTCGGCCTATCTCCTCCACGTCCTGGACGCGCGGTCCGATCTGGTCCTCTCCCTGCAGGCCGGATCCGATACGGTCTTCCGCGGCGGATCCGTGTCCGCCCGAGGCTGGCTCGCCGATGCCGACGGCTTCATCCCGGGGGTCTCGGGCGAAGCGGAAATCTCCTCTCCCGACGGCCGACGGTGGTCGGCGGAAGTCCGGACCCTGGCCGACGGCTCGGTGAGGGTGGACCATCCCCTTCGGGTCTCTCCCTCCGGGCGGCCCGGCCTCTGGGAGGTGCATCTGCGGGTCACGGCGGAGCGGGGCGGGGAGACGATTCAGAGGGACGTCCACACGGCCTTCGCCTACGTGGTTCCCACGGCGCGACTGGCCGGCGAGGTGCGCGCCGCCGTCAAGAGGGGCTCTCTCGCCCTGCGGGTCCCCCTGGAAGCGGCGGTTCCGGGCCGGTACGCCCTTCAGTGCGTGGTGTGGGGCACCGATGGGACCGGGGAGCGCCGTCCCGTGGCTCGGGTGGAAACGGCGGCCTGGTTGGAAGCGGGCCGCGGCGTACTGCGAGCCGAAGTCCCCGCCGACGTGCTCCGAGAAGGGGGGGGCCGGCCGCCTTACGAAGTCCGGGACGTGCGGCTCGTGGACCAGTCCCGCCTCTTCCTTCTCCACCGGGATTGAAACAAAAAGGCCCCGCGGCGATTCGCGGGGCCGATGCGGTTATCTTCTTGGGGGGCGCGCCTTTGGGCGGGCCCCTTTTCTTTCAGGTCGCCTGCCTCGCCGTACCGCCAAGGCTCCGGCGGCAAAACGAGCCAACCCGCGACCCGCGTGTCACTCCGCCGGCGTCTCCTCCACGGGCGCCTCCGAAGGAGCCCCTTCGGCCTCCTCGGGGGGGGCCTCGAGGGACGGATCCGTCTTCTTCAGAAGGCGCTTCTGGCGCTTCTCCTCCTGTTTTTGGAGGCGCTTCAGTTCCTTCTGACGCTTGTTTCCCCGGTACGCTCCGGGATGGACCACGGGGACCTCCTTTCTGCCCCCGCCCGTGACCGCCTCTCACGCGGGGGGCGGGCCAAAGGGAAAAGAGGGGAGGACCCCTCGCCTACCGCCGGAGAGGGTCCTGGATCAGTCGCGGACGATCCGGACCTTCTCGGCCTGGGGGCCCTTCGTTCCCTGGGTCACTTCGCAGGTGACCCGCTGACCTTCCTGGAGGGTCTTGAAGCCCGTGCCCTCGATGTTGCTATGGTGCACGAAGGCGTCCTTGCCTCCTTCGATGGTGATGAAGCCGTACCCCTTCTTCTCGTCGAACCACTTCACGATTCCGTTAGCCACCCGACACTCCTTGTCCACGTACTCACCCGCCAACAGACTTCCTGCTGAAAGGTGTGCTCGACATAGGCTACCACGGAATACAGTTTCGCAATAGGGGCGCGATCCCTCGCCCCTCAAGGCGCGCCCCCGCGAGGATGGGGTGGGGGCGGGGGGGGGGGGGGGGGGGGGGGGGGGGGGGGGGGGACAAGAGCCGCGGGTTCGTCCTATCCGGGCGGCCCTAAAGGGCCACCGGATCGGATTCGGCGTGCCGCCCGGCCTCCCCCGGCTCCTCGACGCGCTCGATGACGATCCGCAGCCGCGCCACCAGGGCGGCGAGGGCGCCCAGGGCGGCCCACACCGGGAGGAGGACCGCCCCCACCACGCCGAGGGTCAGGGGGACCTCGATGAGGGTCTCCCCCTCCGCGTTCTTGATCGTGATCCGGCGAATGTTGCCGCCGTGGATGAGGTCCTTGACGCGGCCGAGCAGTTCGTCGCCGCTCACCGAAAACTCCTCCCTTCGGACCCTTTTCCTGGCCATGGGCGCCTCCCGATCCGGGCAAGGGATGATACGCTCTCCCCCCGGCGGGAGTTCTCGAGCCTCCCGTTCCGCCGCGGGAACGAGGTCTCACTCGTAGTCGGGCACCCTGCGGGGCTCCGGTGCGAAGCTCCCGTCCCGGACCTGCCGGAGAAAGCGGGTGAGGTGTCGGAAGTAGGCCTCTTGGTCGTCCCAGAGCGAAAAGTGGCTTCCGCTGGTGCAAACGGCCGCCCGGCCGTTGGGCAGGAGGCGCACCATCCGGCGGATGTCGGCCGGGTTGACGGTGTCGTAGTAGCCGACGAGAAGGAGCGTGGGCGCAACGATTCGGTGCAGGTCGGACCAACGATCCCAGCCCTTGATCCTTCCGGTGACGGCGAGCCCGCTCGGACCGCACAAGAGGTCGTGAATGCGGGTGTTCTGGTTTCGAAAGGACCGCTCCAGCGGCTCGGGCCATGGAGCGAGCCGGCACAGGTGGCGCGGGTACACCATCCCCATCAAGGCGTCCCGGTATTCGGGGGCCTGCGTGAGCCCTTCCCGCTCGCACCGCTCGAGTACGGCGCGGACCTTCTCGGGCAGTTCGGCCCGGAGACGATTCATGTGCTGGACGTGGGAGGCGACGCTCGCCGTCACGTTGGACAGGACCAGGGCCTTCAGGTGCCTGGGATGGGCGAGGGCGTACTCGATGGCGAGCATGCCGCCGAAGGAATGGCCGTAAAGAACAAAGTCCGCCAGCCCCAGGGCGGCCCGCACCTCCTCCACCTCCTCGGCGTACCGGTTCACGGTCCACAAGGAGTCGTCTCCGGGCCTGTCCGAGTTCCCGCACCCGAGCTGGTCGTAAAAGTACAGCGTGCACCCTTCCGCCGGAAGAAAATCCCCGAGGCATTCGAGGGATTCGTGGGTCCCTCCCGGTCCCCCGTGGAGGATGAGCACGGGCGTGCGGCCCGAGCCCACCCGCCGGGTCCAGACCCGATGGGTTCCCCCCGCCACCGGAACCCGCCGGACTCCCGCCGTTCGGATGGCCACTTCCGGTCCCGGGACGGGAAGACCTTCCGGAAAGGTGAGGCGGCGGAAGATGTCGGAGGCGCCGGGAAGCCGCGCCTCCTCCGCCGGGATCGCGGAGCGGGAGAGGGCGGCCCCCGCAAGGGCCGCGGCGCCCGACTCGAGGAACGTCCTGCGCGTCATACGTGCCATGGCGCTCTCCACTCGGCCGGTTCGGGCCGGCCCCGAATCGGCGGTCCTAAAGAGACCGGATCTCGGTGGCGAAATGAGGGGCGGGGGGACCGAGCAGGTGGCCCTGGCCCAGGGTGACCCCCAGGGCCCGGATGGCCCGGAGCTCCTCCCCCGTCTCGATCCCCTCCGCCACGAGTTGGGCGTTGATGTTGCGGCTGAGGATGAGGAGGGACGAGACCAGCTCCTGTTTGAGGAGGTTCAGGTGGATGTCCTTCACCAGGGAGATGTCCACCTTGAGGTACGAGGGCCGGACGTGGGTGATGGTCTGAATGGAGGAATAGCCCGTACCCAGATCGTCCAGCGCCACCTGGTACCCCATGGCCAGGTAGTTCTGCATGATGGTCCGGAAGGCGTCGTAGTTCTCGATGGCGTGGCGCTCGGTAAGTTCCCAGACGACTTCCGTGGGCGTGAGGCCGTATTGGTGGAGGAGTTCGACGGCGGGTTCGCCGAGGAAGTCGGGATCGTCGAGGGTCGTCGGAAGCGTGTTGATGAAGAGTTTCTTTCCTTCGGGCCGATTCCTCGCCGCCTCCAGGGCGGCCATCTTGCACTGGTGGTCCAGCTGGCGGCTCAGGCGCGACTGGCGCGCGAAGGTGAAGAGCGCCTCAGGCCATTCGTAAGGGGTTCCGGCCGGCCCCCGGGCGAGCGCCTCGTACCCAAGGATCTCTCCGGACTCGAGGTGGACGATCGGCTGAAAGACCGAGTGGATGGCCTGCCGCGTCAGAATTTGCCGGAGCTCCAGCTCGTGGAGGACCAGTTCCGTCTCCTCCTGGCGTTGGGCGAGGGCGGCCGTCTCCTCGATGACCCGGTGGACGAGCCTTTCGAATCGGAGAAAGGGGTTGTAGTGGAGCATGGAATAGCCGAGGTGGAGAGACAGCCCCGGGACCTCGTGAAGGGCCAGTTCGTCCTCGAGGGCTCCGTAGATCCTCCTCGCGATGCGCTCCAGGGCCAGCAGGGCGCCCGTGGACAGGAGGGAATAGGGGGCAAAGACGCAGAACTGGTCATCGAAGATACCCCGCTGGGTGACCAGGAGCTGGCCCCCGAATTCGCGGTTGTTCACGTCCTGGATGTGAAAGGCCGCGCGGCGGAGTATGCCTTCGTACCGGTCGAACCCGAAGACCGACTCGAGCCGCTCCAGGTCCGAGACCTGCAGCAACACCACTCCGAGATAGCGGTCCTCGGTCATCTGTTTGAGCGTCTCGAAGCAGGCGCCGTAGGCGGGGAGACGGGTGTTGACGTCGTACAGGGAGGCTCGGAGAGAAATGAGCTCGTTCTGAAGGTCCTTTCGGTTGAATTCCAACCGCGATTCCTCCCCGGGCGCATCTTACTCCGGGGGTCGGATTCGGCGCAAGGCGAACGCCGGCGCCGCGGCGGCCGGCCTTGAGCACCGCTCGGTTTTATGGTACCCAGAAACGGTCCATTCGGAGATCGGTGCCGCACGAGGGGGAGGCGTGAGGACCAGGGTGCCTCGAAACGGGTCGCGGGGAGCGGGCGGGGGGAACCCTCCCGAGTGCTTGTTGCACCCCGCTTTGGACCGCCCAGGGTCCGCCCGGGGCCCGCAGAGGTCCGTGCTGAACCTGTCCGGCGAAGTCCCCATTCTGCGCTTTTCCATCGGCCTGTTCTCGTCGCTGGCCTTTCTCGAGGCCCAGGGATGGCCCTGGACGCCTTGGCCCGAGGGCTGGGCTCTGGGGGAGGACGGGCTGCCCCGGTGGGCGGCGGAGCCGAGGCAGGAATCCATGGACCCACCGGCGGAAGGCCATGCCGCCCTCATCCGTCGGCTCCTCGCCGGGCGGGCGCCCGGCCCCACCGGCAGAGGGGCGGGTCTCCCCCGCCGCCTGCGGCTCTATGGGCGCTGGCGCGAGTGGCTGGAGCGGTCGCGGCCGGAGGAGGGCCTCGCCGCCTCCTGCAGGGGCCTTCTTCTGGATCTCGTGGAAATGGCCGCGGCCCTGGGACCAGAGGCCCTGCCGCCGGGAAGGTGGGGGGTGGGTGTGGTCTGGAGGCCGGCGGCCGATCTTCGTCTCCCCGGGTTCCGGGTCTACCGCGCCGAAAGTGGGGTGGACCGTATGGGGGCCATCCAGGCCGCGCTCGATCCAGAAGGGGAGGGGAGGACGCTGACCCCTGTCCTGCTGGAAGGCGTGGCGCCTTATGCCTTTGCGGGGCTCGAGCCCCTTCTGGTATCCCGGATCGGCTCCCTGGAGGGGGCCCGGGAATGGATGCGGAGCGCCTTGCGAGACGGTCCGAAAGGACTCACCGAGTCCCTCGCGAGGGTCTTGGCGGAGGAGTCCGGCGGGGGTTGGATTCTGGCGGGCGAGGTGCTGGATTCGCAAAGCCAGAAGGCCCTGGAATCGGCCGCGCGATCGGCGGCGCGCGCCGTGGTCGTCCTCCACCCGACGGAAGGGCGGCCCGCCGGAAGGACGGAGGGCATCCGCTTTCTCTGGCTCACGCCGACGGGCGAAGAGTGGTACGTGCGCCACGCCTCCGCCTGTCTGGGCCCATCTCCCGACGACCTGCTCCGCGTCCTGGGTCGGGCCGGATTTCCGGCACCCCGGTGCGGAGAGCCTCTCGTCCCCCCCCTCGACCTCCTTCCTGAGCATCCCGCCGTGCCCGTTTGGGGAGGCCTTGGCTCGACGGATCAACCGAGAACGGCCGGTCAGTCGGAGGCGGACCTCCTCCGGGCGGGGGCCCTGCCCGCCCTCCTGGGTCGGGCGCGGCGGTGGGACCACAGGGGGGAGCCGGAGGTCGCGCGGTTCTGGCAGGGCGTGGCCCTCCTCATGGCAGGCCAGCCGTCGCAGGCTCTGGAGCGCTGGGAGGAGATGAAGCGGCCCGAACGCGCCCGGCTGGGAGTCCCATACTGGAGGGCGCGGGCCCTGGAGCGGCTTCAAGATTTCCAGGGGCTTGCCAAGGCCGTGGAGGCCGCGAAAAAGGATGCGGACCTTCCGCGTGAGCTGCTTCCCGCTTTAGCGAACCTGGAGGGGCAGGTCCTGTGGCTTCGGGGGGACCGTGAAAAGGCCGAGTCGGTCCTGCTTCGACTGGCGAAGGAGGCGTCGGATCCCGATCTCCGGGCGACCACGCTCTGCGTCCTGGCCACCGTCCGCCTCTTTGCTTCGGATGCGGACGGCGCCCTGGATTTCTTGCACCGCGCCGAGGAGGCCGCCGGGGAGAGCCCTCCTCCGGCGATCCGCTTCCTCCTGAACCACAGGTGGGGCCTGTTGAAGCAGAAGCTCGGCGACGTGGAGGGCGCCCGAACCCATTTCGAGCGGGCCCTGGAAACGGCCGCCTCGGTCGGCTTCCGGGCCCATGAGGCTTCTGCCCTGTGCGATCTGGGCAATGCTCTTCGGCGGCTCCAAAGGCAGGCCGAGGCGGCCGCCGCTTACGAGCGGGCCGCCGACGGAGGGCGGGCCCTCGGATTGAAGGTCCTCACCGCCTACGCCCGCTTCAACGGCGCCATATGCCGCCTGGAGGAGGGCCATCCTCTGGAAGCCTTGACGATCTTCCAGGGGGCGCTGCAGGAGGACCTCGCGGCGCGGAACGTTGTGGCGGCTTCCCTGGACGCCTTCTGGTGCACCCTGGCCCTGCAACACCTGGGACGCTACCCCGAGGCCTTGGAGGCGGCGGAAAGGGGTTTGAGCCAGCTGGACAAGGTCTCGGAGCCCGAGGTTCTCCACGACCTGCTCGTTGTCCTCGGAGACTTGCTCCTTCTCACGGGGCAGGAGGGGCGGCTTCGCCACATCGTGGATCGCCTTCGAGAAACGCCATGGCCCGATCTGGAGGCCGACGACCGGATCATGGAAGCCGCCGTGCGCTCCGCGGCCGCAAGGAGGGGCATCGGGACCTTCACCTCCTCCGAGCGGAAGAAGGCCCTGGCCCTTCTGAAAACCGCCACGTCCTGTGGGCGGGCTTTCTGGCACCTCCTTTCGGCAGGCCCCGGAACCGGCGCGAAGGGGGACCTGGAGTGCGCCTGGGCGGAGGCCCGGGCCTCGGGATCCGATCACCTTTCCTGCCGCGTCCTGATGGCCATGGCCAGGGCCGGAACCCTGCCGCGGTTGGATCCGGAGACGCGGGAAAGGCTTCGTAGCTACCTCGAGAGGAACCGCATCCGCGGACCCGAACGGGACCTGTTCTCCCTCCTGGACCCCCCTCTGAACCGCCCTCCCGCCCCGGAGGAACCGCCCGTTTCCGAACTGGCTCTCCTCGCATCGGCCGAGTCCGGCGAGGAGGGCGCTCTGGAGCGGCTGGCTGGGTACCTTGGAGGCCCCGTGTGCCTCGGGTGCCCCGGGGAGATGCCAAGCTTCGCCGGGGACCCCGATCCGGACGGTCGCCGGGCCCTGCTCGCCGCTCGCGGGCGGACGGGACCGGTTCAGGAGGACGGGACCACGGTGGTGGGCGCCCAGGACCCTTCGGGGCGCTGGGTGGGATGCGCATCACGCCCCGGGAGGTACATGCCCGCGGAAACGGAGACGCTACTCCGCCTCTGGCTGAGGTTGCTCCCAGTGAGGAGACCGGCGCCCCACGGCGCGCCACCGGTCTTTCCAAAGGCCTTCGAGGGCCTCCTCCTGACGCGGTCGCCGGCCATGGCCCCTGCGCTGGACCTGCTGGCGCGGGCGGCGCCCTTCTCGTTTCCCGTCCTGCTGACCGGCGAGCCGGGCACGGGAAAGGAGATCTTCGCTCAGGCGCTCCACGTCGCCTCGCCCAGGGGACGAAAGGCGTGGGTGCCCGCGAACTGCGCCAACCTCAGCCCCACCCTGGCGGCCAGCCTTCTCTTTGGGCACCGAAAGGGCGCTTTCACGGGGGCCGACCGGGACCAGAGCGGTCTGGTGGAGGCAGCGCGGGACAGCACGCTGTTTCTGGACGAGGTGGGGGAGCTTCCCGCGGAGGTCCAGGCCTCCCTCTTGCGGTTCCTGCAGGACGGGTCCTTCCTTCCGGTGGGCGAAGTGCGCCCCCGCCACAGCAACGCCCGCATCGTGGCCGCCACCAATCGGGACCTGGAGGAGGCCGTCGCTCGGGGCGCCTTCCGGGCGGACCTCCTCCACCGACTCAACGTGATCCGCGTGGAGATCCCCCCCTTGCGGCGCCGTCCGGAGGACGTGGCCCTCCTGTTCGAGCACTTCCTGACGCGCGCGGCGGACGCCGAACGGGTCCCGCGCCCACCGGTGGATCCGGAGGTCCTGTCCCGCCTGGAGGCATACCGCTGGCCCGGAAACGTCCGGGAGCTCCAGAACGTGGCCCGGGCGCTCCTCGTTGCCTCCCAGGGGGAGGATAGGATCCGGACGCGCCACCTGCCCGCCCGCCTCTCCGAGGAGGGCACGCCCGTCGCCGGGGACGGGCTCAGCCTGGCCCACGCCCTGCGCCGGGCCGAATCGGCGGCCATCCGGGCGGCCCTCGACGCCAGCGGGGGGAGTCCGTCGGAGGCGGCCCGAAGGTTGGGCATCTCCCGCCAGGGCCTTTTTGAGAAGATGCGGAGGCTGGGCATTCGCTCCGAGCCCCGATAAGGTCGAGGGCACCAGGCCGGATCGCCCGCCCGCTCCGACTCCCCCGCGCTCTTGGTATACTTCAACCCCCTGGAGGTGGGCGTGGCGGTTGGATGGTGGGCGTGGGCCAGCGGCGAAAAAGGTCCGGTTCCGGCCGAGGATTGTCGCCTTTCGGCCCTGGACCACGGCTATCTTTACGGAGCCGCTCTGTACGAAACCCTGAGGACCTACCACGCCAAGCCCTTCGCGCTTCGCCTTCATCTCGAGCGGCTGGATCGCGGGGCCCGGCGCATGGGGTTCCCCGTCCTTCCCCTGGAAGACCTTGCGAGAACCTTGGTCGACCTGGCGGCCCTCCGGGCCCCCGAGGAATCCTACCTTCGCGTGACGGTCAGCCCCGGGGCCAGGGTGCCGGGTGGGTACGCCGCGCCGGGAGGGCCGCCTTTCTGGACGGCCCTGGCCGGACCCCTGCCTCCTTACGTGGCCGCGTACTACGAGCGTGGGGTCCGAGGCGTGATCTCGCGCCGGCCCCGGTGGAACCCGGGAGGCTTCATACCGGCGGTGAAGTTTGCGGGGAACCCGGAGCTCCACCTCGCCCGGCGCGAAGCCGAGGCCGAGGGCGCCTTCGAGGCCCTCCTGCTGAATCCCTCGGGATTCCTGGCCGAAGGGTCGAGCAGCAACGTCTTCTTGGTTCTGGGGAAGGTCCTGGTCACGCCGGATCTCCCGTCTGGCATTCTGGACGGCGTCACGCGTTCCATCTTGTTGGACCTTGCGCCGAAGGCCGGGATTCCCTGCGAGGAGCGCCCGGTCCGGGTCGAGGAGCTCATCGAGGCCCGGGAGGCCTTTCTGGCGTCCACCTTGAAAGAGGTCGTGCCGCTGGTGGAGGTTGATGGGCGGACCATCGGAGCCGGAACCCCCGGCGTCCTCACTGACCGCCTCCTGGGACTTCTGCAGGAGCATGCCCTGGAGGCCACTTCCGGAGACACCGCATGACCCGCTGGAATGCCCGCTTTCTCGCCTTCGCCTTCGCGATCGCCTCGACGCTTCCCGCCCTGGCGGCCGTCGGCCCCCAGGAGGGGGAGCCCGCGCCTCCCGAGCTCAAGTTGTCCACGTCCCTCTCTCCCACGCCGGTGCGGTCACCGGGAGAGGCCACGCTCACGCTCACCGTGGAGATCCCCACCGGATACCACCTCTTTGCGGGGAAGGAGCTTCGTGTGGAGGCGGAGGGCCCCGTGGCGCGCCTCCTGGGAACCCCCGCCTATCCGGCGGGGGAGGTGGAAGAGGGAATCGCGGTCCTGAGGGGCCGCGCCTCCATTCGTGTTCCGCTGACCGTTCCCGCCGGGGAGGCCGGACCCATTCGAGGCACCCTTCTGCTCAAGTGGCAGGCCTGCCAGGATTACGGGGAGAAGATCTGCTTCCTCCCCGCCCGAAGCGCCGTGTCCATCGAGGCTCCCGTGATCCTTGCCCCCCCCGCTCCGGCCGGACCTGCCCCCGAAACGCCGGCGCCTACCCCGCCCGTCGTGGAGCCGGCCGTGGAGCCGGCTTCCCCTCCGGAGGCCGTCCCGCAACCGGAGGCGCCCCAGGGAGGGTCCTTTCAGGACCGCTTCGGCCAGGCCGCCAGGGAAAACGTCCCCTTCGCCCTGCTCCTGGCCTTCCTCTTCGGGGTCCTCTCGAGCCTCACGCCCTGCGTGTACCCGGTGATCCCCATCACCGTCGCGTACATCGGCTCCCGATCGGAGGGGAAAGGCCGGGCCCACGGATTCCTCCTGTCTCTCGCCTTCGTTCTGGGGCTCGCCCTCTTGTACGCCATGCTGGGAGCGGTCTCCGCCAAGGCGGGCCAGACCTTCGGATCCCTCGCCCAGACGCCCTGGGTGGGCATCCCCGTGGCCCTCCTCTTTTTCGCCCTGGCCCTCTCCATGTTCAACCTCTTCGAGTTCAAGACCCCGGCCCGCCTCACCAACCGGATCGAACAGACCAAGCAGAAATCCCGCGGGGGCGGATTCGTGGGGGCCTTCCTGATCGGCGCTCTGTCCGGGCTGGTGGCCAGCCCCTGCATCGGCCCCCTCATCCTGGCCATCCTGGTGGTCGTGGCCTCCACCGGATCCTCTTTTCTGGGGTTCCTCTACCTCTTCACCTTTGCCCTGGGCCTGGGGTTGCTGTTCCTGGTCATCGGAACCTTCTCGGGCGTCCTGGCGGCCCTCCCCAAATCGGGGGGTTGGATGGACGGGGTGCGGGTCCTCTTCGGAGCCCTGATCCTCGCGGCGGCCTTCTATTTCGCGGGCCTGTACCTTCCCCGCCCGGCCTTCTGGTTGGCCTCGGGCCTGGGGTTGGGGTTCGTGGCGGGGTTCCTCCTCTTTGGAGCGAGCCGCCATTTCTTTTCGGTGCCGGCGCGGGTCGTGGGATTGGTCCTGTGCGCCGCCGCCCTTCTCCTCGTTCTGCCCCTGCTGCCTCCCGCTCCGGCCGGTTCCGACGCTGGGGCCCGGGGCTGGCACGGGGACCTGGAAGCCGGCCTGCGCGACGGCCGCGCCCGAAACGTGCCCGTGCTCCTGGATTTTCGGGCCGACTGGTGCGTGGCGTGCGTGGAACTCGAGAAGAAGACCTGGCCTGAACCGGAGGTGGAGGGGCTCTTGAGGCAGATGGCCCCCGTCCGGCTCGACGTCACGCGGAATTCGCCCGCCGACCGGGAGATCCAGGCGCGTTATGCGGTCCGGGGCCTGCCCACCGTCATTCTCCTGGACCCCCAAGGGAAGGAACTCGGTCGGTTCGTGGGTTTCAAAGGGCCCGCCGATCTGGTCGCCTGGGCGCGGCCCCACGTGAAGCCGTCCCCCCCGCGGGGGACCTGAGGGCCCGGGATAATAGGGCCCGGGCGAGGGAGGTGGTGTCGTGAACGCTCTGACCTCTTTCCTTTGGCTGTTTGGACTGGCCTGGGGGGCCCTGGCCTTCGTGGCGCTGAGCCGTGGATCGGAGTTTTCCCTTTCCTCGCCCCGCTTCGATGCGGGCCAGCCCATCCCCAGGGTTCACACCTGCGACGGGGAAGACCGCTCTCCCGCTCTGACCTGGACCCATGTCCCCCCGGGAACGCGGGCCTTCGCGCTCCTTTGTGACGATCCCGACGCGCCCATGGGCACCTGGGACCACTGGGTGATTTACAACATTCCTGGAAGCGCCACGGGATTGGCCGAGGGGTTGGCCGCGGCCGAGCGCCTTCCCGACGGAAGCCTGCAGGGAGTGAACTCCTGGGGGCGCATCGGTTACGGAGGCCCGTGCCCGCCCCCGGGCAAGGCCCATCGCTACTACTTCCGGCTCTTCGCGCTGGATGCGCCACTGGCCTTGGGCGCCGGGGCCACGAAGGCCCAGGTCCTCGCCGCGATGAAGGGCCATACGCTCGCCACCGCCGAGATGATGGGCACCTACGAACGCTGAGCCCCTCGGGCGGGCGTTCGGTCCTTACAGGTCCCCGCGCCAGTCGGCCGCCGGGGAAGCCTCCTCCAGACCGTGGGCCTGTCGGTACTCTCGCTCCAGTTCTTCCACGCGGAAGCGGTCGAGTCCGGAGGTCTTCAGGAAGGCCTCGCGGAGATCCTCCTCGCCCGATTCGAGGATCCGCGGCAGGACGTTGTTGAGGTAGTCGCTTTCCCGCTTGACGTCATCCAGGGCGGACGCGAAGGCTCCCTCGGGCACGGCGCCCCTCCACCCCTCCCGCTTCTTCAATTCGCCCTCCACCTCCCGCTGGAGAAGCCTTACGTGGACGGGGTTCGCGAGATCGAAGTAGAACTGCTTCAGACGGGACCGTATGCTCGTGTACAGGTGGTGTTCGGCGGCCTCCCGGAGGGCCAGGGCCTCGAGTTCCGAGGCGACCTCCCCCAGGCTCTTCTCGCCCCGCTCCACGGAATCCAGGCCGTCGCTCAGCACGGCCACCTTCTGGCGTCCCAGCCGCAGAATGTAGGGGTTCTCCAGGGCGGGGGCCACGATGAGGCGGTGGAAGAGCCCCGGCTCCACCGCTTCCAGGTGGCGGCGGTTGCCGAGCAGGGAGCGGACCTTGCTTTCCGTGACCGTCGCGTGTTCCATGAAGGCCAGCTCGGAAACCATGGCCTCGGCGTTGTCCAGCCGGTCGAAATATGTGACCACCTGGGAGAAAACCTCCAGAGGCTCCATGTCCTCTCCCTGGGCGGCCCTCTCGTCGAGCGCCCGGCCCGTGTCCAGAAGGATCTGTTCGAATCCGTTATCCCGCCGCTTCTGCGCCATCTGCTTGTAGGCGAGGAGCCGCGCGATCTCGGCCGGCCCGACGACCTCCGAGGCGGGCCGGCTCGAAAGGAAGAGGCCCTCGAAAATCTCCCGGGTCTTCCGGAGATACTCGGGCTCCGCGGTGCGCACCACCGGAGCGGCCGGGATGAGCCCGTCCAGCGTGTCGAAGAGGCTGCGGGGCAGGCCGTGTCGGAGGGCGAGGTTCCTCAGGGAATTTAGGCGGGCCACGGCCGAAGGGTCGGGGTCCCCTTGCATGAGGCGCAGAAGGACGTCCTTGTATTCGTCCACCACCTGGCGGTTGGCGTCGTCCTTGTACAAGATGTCAACGGCGATCCGCTCCCGCTGGTACTCGGCGATTCCCATTTCCTCGGCGAGGGGCGCCAGGAACCGCTCCTGGGCCTCGCCCCACTCCCGAGCCCGGCGATAAAGGCCCCGGACGAACTCGTAGAAACGCTGGTGGGGCCTCTGAACGAGCCTCAGGAGCAACAGGACGGCCTCCGGCTCGGCCAGTTCCCGGAGAACCTCGCCGATGAGGCCGCTGTCGTCCCCGGCGCCAGGCTTGTCGCTCCGCTTGAGGACGCGCCCCAGCGTTCGGAGGAGGACCTCCTGGGTCCGCCGGACCGAGTAAGGCCACGGAACCTTGATGAGGAAGAAGGAGTTCGAAAGGGCGTTGCCGTCCAGGAAAAGGGTCTCGTAGGTCAGGAAGCCCGAGACCTGGGACGTGAAGGAGAGGCCCCCGTTTCCAGGGAACGCCCCGAAAAGGACGAGCCGGTTTCGCACCTCCTTGTGGCCCAAGTCGTGCAGCGGCATGGGGGAGCCGAACATGTACTCGGAGACGGAACCTCCGGTCCCGGAGAAGGAGATGCCCTGCTGATCGAGACGGAAATACTGGCCCGCCAAAAAGAAGGAAACCGCTCTCTTTCCGTCGGACTCCTGAAGCTCATAAAAGGGCGCCGACAGGAGCTTGGCCCCGGCCAGCGTGGCGTAATAGTCGATGGTGTCGGTGATGGCCCCGTGGACCCTCACGTCCTTGAGCACGCGATTCTCTCCCGCGCGCCGATTCTACCAGAAGAGGGCGAAGCGGTCGGCGCCCTTCCCTCCGAGGCCCGACCTTCGGGAGGGGAGAGGGGGGCGCGGACCTACTTCTCCCCGGAGGCCGATTCCAGATTCGTCACGATCCTCAGGACCTGCTCCCGCGTACGGGGGGCCAACGTGCAGTCCAGCGCCTTCCGGAAATAGGGAAGAGCTTCCGCGGGCCGATCCGGGCGAAAGGTGTCCAGGATGATGAGGACCAGGTTGGGACCCTCCGCCATGGCCCCCCAGGAGGCGAGGAGCGCGAGGGCCGTCGCGGTCAGGAAGGGGCGGAACCTCACGGTGGAACCTCCTTGAAAGTCCACAGGTTAGCACAGCCCCCTGCTTCTTCCCGCATGTCGAGCGGTTGCCTCGAAGGTCCGTTTCCTCTATAATTCAAGGTCAGCCACTTGCGCGGAGAGATGTCCGAGTGGCCGAAGGAGCACGCTTGGAAAGCGTGTGTGGGGGAAACTCCACCGGGGGTTCGAATCCCCCTCTCTCCGCCAAAGGGCTTCTTCGAAGGCATCCCGCACAGGACGGTTTTGGAGAGGGATTCGAAGGGCGGGGGTGCGTCCGTAGTTTTCAAGGCGAGACGCCAACTGCTTGGCGCCGAGCCGTAGAAAACAAGGAAGGGGACCCGCCCCGGGAACCGTAAGCGGCCTTGAAACGCAGGGGCCTCTGGCCCCGAGGCTACTAGGCCACGTAGGTTCGAATCCCCCTCTCTCCGCCAAAGGGCTTCTTCGAAGGCATCCCGCACAGGACGTGGTTGGAGGGGGATTCGAAGCCCAAGGGGGCGCCGCGTGACGCCCCGAGCGAGAACGCGACCGGAGAGGGAGCGTTCGCAGCCGGAGGGTCCGCGGAGGAATCCTTGGGCCGGCTTTCGCAGCCCCGCTTGGAACGCAGCGAGCGGACTCCGACGCGAGCGAGGCTCCTAGCGGGGCTCGAAAGGAATCCAACCTCCAAGGGGTCCTCCGCCAAAGGGCTTCTTCGAAGGCATCCCGCACAGAACGGTTTTGGAGAGGGATTCGAAGCCCAAGGGGGCGCCGCGTGACGCCCCGAGCGAGAACGCGACCGGAGAGGGAGCGTTCGCAGCCGGAGCGTCCGCGGAGGATTCCTTGGGCCGGCTTTCGCAGCCCCGCTTGGAACGCAGCGAGCGGACTCCGACGCGAGCGAGGCTCCTAGCGGGGCTCGAAAGGAATCCAACCTCCAAGGGGTCCTCCGCCAAAGGGCTTCTTCGAAGGCATCCCGCACAGAACGGTCTTGGAGAGGGATTCGAAGGGCCGTCCCGGTCTGCCGCGGAGATTCGGGAGGGGGAAGGGGTCCGCGAGGAGACGTCCAAATAGAGGGGGAGGCCCCTCCAAGAAGGGGCCCCCAGGGTGGTCCCGCCTTGGCGGAGATGCGGTCCTATTCGTTGGGTTTCCAGACCTTCCACACGTTTCCGGCGAGATTCGGGCTGACCTTCAAGGTGGGTTGCCCCGGCTCCCACCCGGCGGGGCACACCTCCGCCCCCTTCGTTTTCCGAACGTGCTGGAAGGCCTTCACTTGGCGGATGGACTCGGAGACCTTTCGGCCCACGGGCGGCGTGAGGATCTCGATGGCCTGGACGACCCCGTCGGGATCGATGATGAACCGGCCCCGGACATCGACGCCGGCGGCCTCGTCGTAAACGCCGTAAACCGAACCGATCTTTCCCCCCGCGTCGGAGAGCATGGGAAAGGGGAACCCCCCCTTCACCATCTTGGACAGTTCCTGCTCCTGCCAGATCTTGTGGACGAACCGGCTGTCCGTGCTGCACGACAGGACCTGGACGCCCAGCTTCTTGAACTCACCGGCCTTGTCGGCGACCGCCGACAATTCGGTGGGTCAGACGAAGGTGAAGTCGCCCGGGTAGAAGCAGAGGAAGACCCACTTCCCCCGGAAATCCGACAGCCGGACGTTTTTGAACCCGCCCTCGTGGTACGCGGAGGCCTCGAAATCCGGGGCTTCCTTGCCGACGCTCACGTGTATTCGGGCACCCTCCTCACGGCGCATGGGGGGAGCCGCCTGGGCCCCCTCGGTTTCGGGCTTCCGGACCGCGGGTCCCGCGGCCGAAGAGACGCACCCCTCCGCTTTCTTCTGGGGCATGGCACCTCCTTTCGAGTCCGCTGCTCCTTGGGAACGCCCCCTTACCGGACGCTCCTCTGGGCCATCAAGTCGAGATCCTCCCGCAGGCTCTGGAGGTCCTCCTCGTGTTCCACCTCCTGCTGGAGAATGGACAGGGCCACGTTGTAGGTGACCGGATCGGCCTCCCGCGTCGCGTCCATCAGTTCCTTGTACGTTGTGATCGCGCACTGCTCGCCGGCGATGTTCTGGTCGAGCAGGACGGCGACGTAAGGATCTTCAGGCGGATCGTAGGTGCAGGGGCTGAGGCGGGCCCATCCCTCGGGAGCCAGGACCGGCGTACCCCCGAGCTGGAGGATCCGGTCCGCCAGGAGGACCGCGTGCGCGAGTTCTTCCGTGGCGTGGAGGTTCAGCTCCGCCGCCACGGCGTCCTTCATGGGACCTTTGATGACCTTCGCGCCGAGCCAGTACTGGTAGTAGGCGAGCCACTCGCTGGCGTAGGCCCGGTTCAGCAGGTCCAGGAGCTTCTCCACGTCCATTCCGATGATCTCTCGTCCTCGCGTGCCCATCAGACTCCTCCCCGCTGCGACCTGCGCAGGTCGAAGCGGTCCAGGTTCATGACCTTGGCCCACGCCGCCGCAAAGTCGCGCACGAACTTCTCCTTCCCGTCTTCGCAGGCATAAACTTCCGCCAGGGCCCTGAGCTGGGAGTTGGAGCCGAAGACGAGGTCGACCCGCGTGGCGGTCCACCTCCGCTCGCCCGTCTTTCGGTCGCGCCCTTCGAACAGGTCGCCCGACTCCGAGACGGCTTTCCACTCGGTGCCCATGTCCAGCAGGTTCACGAAGAAGTCGTTGGTGAGCGTTCCCGGCCGCTTCGTGAAGACCCCGTGCGGGGAACCACCGAAGTTGGCGCCCAGGACGCGCAGGCCGCCCACGAGCACCGTCATCTCGGGCGCCGTCAGCGTCAGGAGCTGGGCCTTGTCCACAAGCAGGTGTTCCGCCGTCGCGCCGTGCGGCCCCCTGAGGTAGTTGCGGAAACCGTCCGCCACCGGCTCGAGCACGGCGAAGGAGGCCGCGTCGGTCTGTTCCTGCGAGGCGTCCGTGCGCCCCGGCGAGAAGGGCACCCTCACGTCGAAGCCGGCGTCCTTCGCCGCCTTCTCGACGGCGGCGCCGCCAGCCAGCACGATCAGGTCGGCGAGGGAGACCTTCTTTCCGTCCGACCGCGCACCGTTGAACTCGCCCTGGATCGTGGCGAGGGTCTTCAGGACCTTCGCCAGCCGATCGGGCTGGTTGACCTCCCAGTCCTTCTGGGGGGCGAGGCGGATGCGGGCGCCGTTGGCGCCGCCGCGCTTGTCGGAGCCGCGGAAGGTGGACGCCGACGCCCAGGCGGTAAAGACCAGCTCCGAGACGGAGAGGCCCGAAGCCAGGATCTTGCCCTTGAGGGAGGCCACCTCCTTTTCACCGACCAGTTCGTGATCCACGGCGGGAACGGGGTCCTGCCAGATCAGTTCTTCCTGTGGCACTTCCGGCCCCAGGTAGCGGGAGCGCGGCCCCATGTCGCGGTGGGTCAGCTTGAACCACGCCCGGGCGAAGGCGTCCGCGAACTCGTCCGGGTTCTCCAGGTACCGGCGGGCGATCTTCTCGTAGATAGGGTCGAAGCGGAGGGAGAGGTCGGCCGTGGTCATGATGGGCCGGTGTTTCTTGGTGGGGTCGTGGGCGTCGGCCACCATGTCCTCCTCGGCCACGTCCTTGGCCACCCACTGGTGCGCCCCGGCCGGGCTCTTGACCAGATCCCACTCGTACTTGAAGAGCACCTTCAAGTACCCCATGTCCCAGCGGGTCGGGTTAGGCTTCCAGGCGCCCTCGATCCCGCTGGAGATCGTGTCCCCGCCCTTGCCGCTCTTGAATCGGCTCTTCCAGCCGAGGCCCTGCTCCTCCAGGGGGGCCGCTTCCGGCTCGGGTCCCACATGGGAGGCGGGCCCGGCGCCGTGGCACTTGCCGAAGGTGTGCCCGCCGGCGACGAGGGCGACGGTCTCCTCGTCATTCATGGCCATACGCGCGAAGGTCTCCCTCACATCCCGACCGGAAGCCACCGGGTCCGGATTCCCGTTGGGGCCTTCGGGGTTCACGTAGATCAGGCCCATCTGCACAGCGGCCAGAGGGTTCTCGAGGTCTCGCTCGCCGGAATAGCGCTTGTCGCCCAGCCAGGTGGTCTCGGCGCCCCAGTAGACGTCCTGGTCCGGCTCCCAGACATCCTCGCGCCCCCCGCCGAAGCCGAAGGTCTTGAAGCCCATGGATTCCAACGCCACGTTGCCCGCGAGGATCATCAGGTCGGCCCAGGAGATCTTGCGGCCGTACTTCTTCTTGATGGGCCAGAGCAGCCGGCGGGCCTTGTCGAGGTTGACGTTGTCGGGCCAGCTGTTGAGGGGGGCGAAGCGCTGCTGGCCGCGCCCGCCGCCTCCGCGGCCGTCGCTCACGCGGTAGGTGCCCGCGCTGTGCCACGCCATGCGGATGAAGAGCCCTCCGTAGTGGCCATAGTCCGCGGGCCACCAGTCCTGGGAGTCGGTCATCAGGGCCGTGAGGTCCTTTTTCACGGCCGCCAGGTCGAGGCGGCTGAACTCCTTGGCGTAGTCGAACGCCTCGCCGAGGGGGTTGGACTTGGAGGAGTGCTGGTGCAGGATTTCGAGCCGCAGCTGGTTGGGCCACCAGTCCCGGTTCGACGTTCCTCCGCCGGCTCCTTGAAAGGATCTTCCGCCCGTCACCGGGCACTTGCTTTCGTCGCTCATGGCTTTCGCTCCTTTCGACTGGTTTCGATCGGGGACCCCCGCCTCATGCCGGCGCCCTTCGGCGGTTGCTTCCCGATGGGGGGAGGTGGACCGGCCTCGCCGAGGCATTCCCGGCATCGGCCGTAGAACTCCACCGTGTGGCGGTTCACCTCGTGCCCCGTGGCCCGGCGGACCGCCTGTTCGAGGCGGGGATCGTGGGGGAGGGGAAGGTCGTAAATCCGCCGGCAGGCGTCGCACAGGAAGTGGTAGTGCCGTTCCTCTCGGACGAGCCCGAACCTCGCTTCGCTGGACCCGAAGGGCAGTTCGCAAAGGAGTCCCTCCGCCACGAGGGTCCGAAGGGTCCGATACACGGTGGCCAGGCTGACCCGGGAGTGCGCCTGACGCAGGCGCGTGTGAATCCAATCCACGGTGGGGTGGATCGGGTTCTCCTTGAGAAGGGACAGGATGGCCTCCCGGTACTTGAAGGGACGTGGCATGGGCCTTCTCCTACCAAAATACGATAACTAAAATTATTATCGTATTTATTCCAAATGTAGCGACCCCCTCGGAGGAAAACAAGCCCATCGGCTCGGGCCCGAGTCGTGATCCTGCTAAGAGTCCTCGCGGCGCAATTTGGCTTGCATGATTTCCAGGATCTGGGCGTCCATGGCTGCCATGCCGGGGCCCGCGATGCGGCCCAGGTGAGCGAGGGACTGGGCGCCGTCCCTTCCGACGATGCCGTCCGTGGAGGGGATGCCGATGCCGCTCATGGCCAGCGATGCGGCGCGGAAGGCCGCGTCCACGGACGTCATGGTCTTGAGCGCGCACCCCATCTTGGCCCCGTCGCAGATCATGCCCGTCACGTTTCCCACAACATTGTTCACGGCGAGTGAAAGGTCCCCCGGCCCTCCGCCCTGGAGGCTCACCAGCCCCACGGCGAGGCCCACCCCCGCGGCGTTGGAGCAGCCGCACGCGGCCGAGAGGGTGCCCAGGTGGAAGGTCGTGGCCGACGTGACGAGACAGGCCAGGGCGAGGGCCTCCTCCGCCCGGGAGGGGTCGGCCCCCGTTTCCCGGGCCCAGAGGGTCAGGGGAACGGCCGTAACGATCCCCTTGTTGCCCGACCCGGCCAGAGACATGACCGGGAAATCCTCTCCGCACATGCGCGCGTACACGCCGGCGCAGACCAGGCGGCTGATGCGGGTGAGAGGGTCCATCCCGATGAGGTCCATGAAGGGACGGGGAAAGAGCGTGAGGCCGTGGCGCGCGATGGCCAGGTTCATCTCCGCTCCCTCTCTCAAGGACTGCCGGTCCGAGGCCCGGATGTCCCGAGCCATTTGAAGGAGTTCTTCAAAGGAAAGGCGGGCCAGGGCCTCGCGAAGGGAGGGGGCGCGCACCGCCTCCTCCCGGGACGGGGCGGAGGGTCCTCCACGGGTCGGATCGCAGGGCTTCCCGTTCTTTTCAAGCCGGGTGAGGCGGGTGTGGTCCCTTTCGAGGACCGCTCTCCCCATTCCCTCCGACCGGACCACGGTGCAGTCCACCAGGAGCTCGGGGCGGGAGGGATCCACTTCCACGGAGACGGCATTCTCGCTAAGGAGCCTGCCCGCTTCGCGGAGGGCTCCTTCGTCGATCTGACGGAACACCTGGAGCCCGGCGGAGGGATCCGGAAGGAGGCTTCCGAGGGCCAGGGCCCAGCGAATGCCCACCTTTTTCTCCGAATTGGGGATGCCCACGGCGTAGCAGTTCTTATAGATTCGCGGGTCGCACCTCAGGTGGACCGCCCGGACCGGACCTTCGCCCTGGGCCGCCGCCAGGGAAGCCGCGTAGGCGATGGCCGCCGGTTCCGTGCAACCCAGGGCGGGCTTCCACTCCTGGGCCAGGTAATCAGAAAACTGAATCATGATCGCCGCTTTCGGATTGGTGGAGTCCGGTCACTGGGCGGGCACCTCCTCGAAAATCTCCGCCCGATCCAGCTCCTCCCAGTGGAGGATGGACAGGCGACGGATTTCACGGAAGTACTCGGGGGTAAGGTTTCCGTACCGGCGGAGGGCCTCGCGAATGTCCGAGTCGATGCGGAGGCGCACCGACTCCTTCAGGCGCAGGCGCAAGCGCTCGCCGCCCCGGATGAACTCGGCCTCGGGCCGCGCCCCGCCTCCACCGTCCACCCGAATCGTGCCCCGTCCCAATGTGGCTCCCGTGGAGACCTGGAGGCCGTCGTTCATACAGCTCAAAGGGGGTGAATCGCCCGCGAAACTCAGGACCTCCACCTCGTCCAGGGCCGCGCCGAGGCGCTCCCGGGCGAGAATTCCCATCTTGACCCCCACGAGGGAGTACGTGCCGACGTGGCCGTGGAGCTCGTTCGTCAGGACGGCCGCCCTCCACTCCTCGCCTCCGTGGCGGGCGAGGATCCGCGGGACAGACCCTTTGAGGTCGGGGCGGAACTGATCCGGCGAGGCGGGAAAGGCCGACAGGCCGACGGGGGACGTTTCAGACATCCGTTTTCTTCCGTCCCCTGCGACCACCTGGAGCCAAAGGGCCCTGCCGGCATCGCGGTCCCACCGGAGGAGGGTTCGGCCCGTCCCCGTTTGCGTCGGGGCGAAGGCGGCCAGGTCCGGATGGGCGGCGCACAGGGCCACCGCCTCGTCCCAGGAGCGAAAGTGGCCCTGCCTGACCTTCTCCCGCGGGCCCGGGGCCCCAAAGAGGGTCGCCAGGAGCCGGGCCGAAGGCGTCGAAGCGCGCTCCAGGCCTGTCAGAAGCCCCTCATCGAAGGGGAAGGTCTCGTCCTCCTCGAGTCGGATCGTTCGGATGGGGAGGTCCGAGGCGAAGACGCGTCGGGCCGCCTCGAGGTCGGCGTCCCGATTCCAGCAGGCCTCGTCCCGTCCGGGCGCCGATCCGTAGAACCAGACCTCGCGAATCCGCCGGCACAGGATCGGCTCGTCCCGCAACAGGGCGGCGAGGTTGGTTGTGGGTCCAAGACAGAGGTAGGTCACCCCGTGTTCCGATCCGGAGAGCGACCGGGCCAGGACGTCCGCGGCGCGCTCGGGGACTCCGCGGGCCGGGGCGAGGGAGGGCCAGGCCAGGGAGTCCACGACGGTCCTCCACGGAGGGGGAGGTCCGTCCACCGGGTTTCCCGCTCCCACGGGGATTCCCGACCTGTCCAGGTGCTCGAGGATCTGAAGGATCCTGTGGGCGGAAATTTCTGGGGACCTCCCTTCGCCCGAGGTCACCACCGCCTCGACGCGGACGGCTGGGCTTGCGAGAAGAAAGGCCAGGGCGCGGACATCGTCGGCGGCCAGGTCCGTATCCACGATCAGGGGAAGGGGTCCGCCGTGGGCGGCGGCGGTCCGGGGCAGGAGGCTCCAGAGCAGGAGGGCGGCGAGCGCGAGAATCCTGACCATGCTTTCGGACTCCTCTGTGAGCGCCGGATGGGTCCCCAAGCCGGAGGCGCGGGAGGAGATCGATCTTACCACCCCGGCCGACCGTTCCGTCTCAAGACTGAGCCCGATCTCATCTCAAAAGTGAGAATGCCTTGGAGGGGATTCGCGGGTCTCGGGTCCAGGGCGTTGGGCCGTTTGGTACGGTGGAATATGGCGGAAACCAGGACGAGTCATGCCGTGGAAGTGCCTTGGCACACCCCCTGCAAAGAGGAGAGCGTACGGCGAAGGAGGGTAGTCCAATGAAACGCACAATCACTTATCTGACGATGATGGCACTCACCCTGGTCCTCACGGCCTTCTCGGCTCCGGTGCTCGCCCAGTGCTCCCAGAACTACGCGGTCCTCAACCCCATCAGCGGAGGCCAGCTCGACATCGCGGGCACCCTGGACGACGGGAGCGGCGCCGGAACCATCCGGACCAAATTCTGGATCCAGGGCGCCGCCGAGACCTACCACTCGGGGAGCCTGCCCACCCATTTCCAGGCCTTCCCCTGGGGAACCAACAGCTACTACATCTGGACCTCGTGGGACTGGGTTCCCGGCCTGGAAGGCTGCCCTTCTCCCAAGGACCGCACCGTATTCCTGTATTCGATCGCGAACAATGGCCAGGGCCAGTACCTTCTGACCAGCGCCTCCTTCAACGAGTACTACGAGTCCTGGGACTTCGACCAGGTGACGAACGGGGATGGGTACTACGGCCCCAACACCACCCTTCCCAAGTCCATCCCCGTGCCGACCGTCGCGGAGGGTCCCTCCACCGGTGATGTTCAGACCGTGTACCTCTCCTGGACGACGATGCGTGACCTGATGGGCTTCTATGACGTAAGGCCCACGACGCCCCTGGTGTCGGGCATCGCGGTTCGCTACTACCAGTCCGTTTCCGCGCCCGAGTCCACCCAGTCGGCGGACTGGCCCCTGGCCGCCTACCTGGACTTCGCCGTGACCGGCGGCGATCCGGGCAAGGCCGTCGTCCAGCTCCCGCGCTCCACCGGGCTCAACACTTACGTGGCTTTCAGCCTCGTGTTCGACGGAGGCAAGCCCGGCGTGGGCAAGACGGAACTGACGGAGACGGAGTTCGTGGGCGGAGCCGCCGTGCTCAAAGCCCTTCCCGCCTCGGCGCCGACCTTCGACCAAGTGTCGGCCTCGGCCTTCGGTTCGAGCGTTCAGGTCAAGTGGGTCACCCGCTCGGAGTCGGACGTGAAGTTCTACACCGTCCTGAGCGCACGGTCCGCGGCCGGCCCCTTCAAGGCCGCCACGGGACCCCGCTCGCCCAACGGCGGCGCCGGCCCCTTCGTCTACCTGGAGTCCCTGGCCGGGTCCACGGGGCCGTACCTTCAGGTGGCGGCCACGCTGTCCGACGGCAAGACGGCGTTGTCCCCCGTCGTGCGGGTCATCAAGCCGGGGCGCCGGTAGTTCGAGCACACCCAGGCCCAACGGCCTTATCCCTTCCTTGCTTTCCCACCCCTCCCTCCCACCCTTGCCGGCCGGTCCAACAGACCGGCCGGACCTCTTTCGGGGCCGGGGGGGAGATTCCGACTCACCCCCACCTCTTGGTGACGTAGGCTTCCAAGAGGTCCTGGAAGGCAGTGGCGAGCTCCTCGTAGGTTCCCTGCAAGGTCGTGAAGGGTTTGCCGTCCACGTACACGGGGCACTTGGGGGCTTCCCCGGTGCCCGGAAGGCTGATGCCGATGTGGGCGGCCTTCGACTCCCCCGGTCCGTTCACCACGCACCCCATGACGGCGACGGTCAGTGCCTCCACGCCCGGATAGTCCCTCCGCCAGACGGGAAGGCGGTCCTTGATGTAGGTATCCACGCGCTCGGCGAGGCGCTGGAAGGTCGTGCTCGTGGTGCGCCCGCAACCGGGGCATGAGGTGATCGTGGGCGCGAAGCGCCGGAGACCCAGGGCCTGCAGGAGCTCGATGCAGGCGTAGACCTCCTCCCTGCGGTCCCCGCCCGGCCGGGGCGTGAGGGAGATTCGAATGGTGTCCCCGATTCCCTCCGAGAGCAGGATCGCCATTGGGGCCGCGGACCAGACGAGGCCCTTGAGCCCCATCCCCGCCTCCGTGAGGCCGAGGTGGAGAGGCTGCTCGGTCCGCCGGGAGAGATCCCGGTACAAGGCGACCAGCTCCTCGGGGCGGCTCGTCTTGCAGGAAAGGATGATCCGGTCCCTGGACAGGCCGCACCGGAGGGCGAGTTCGGTGGACTCGACGGCCGAAAGGACCATGCACTCGGCCAGGATTTGCTCCGAGGTCCGCCCCAGCGCGCGGTCCGTGTTTTCCTGCATCTTCCTCAGGACGAGATCCTGGTTGAGGGAACCCGCGTTGACCCCGATGCGGATGGGCTTGCCCCGATCCGCGGCGACCTGGCAGATCGTGGAGAACTGCTCGTCGCGGCGCTTCCCCTGGCCCACGTTGCCCGGGTTGACGCGGTATTTGTCCAGGGCCTGAGCGCACTCGGGGAACTGGGTGAGGAGGAGGTGTCCGTTGTAGTGAAAATCTCCGATGAGAGGGGCATCGGCTCCGGCGTCCAGGAGGCGTTGCTTGATCTCGGGGACGGCCCGGGCGGCCTCCGGTGTGTTGACCGTGACGCGGACCATCTCGGATCCGGCGCGGATGAGATCCAGGCACTGGGAGGCCGTGGACGCGGCGTCGGCGGTGTCCGTGTTGGCCATGGATTGAATGACCACCGGGGCGCCTCCGCCCACCTGAAGTCGGCCGATTCGCACCCCCACGGAAGTCCTTGCAACGGAGTTCGTCATCTCTATCCTCTCCTGTTTCTCACCGCGCGTTCGGAAGGCCGGATGGGGTGCGGGGGGTCAGGGGCTTCCCCTCGGGGTCCCAGGATTCGGGTTCGGGGAGTCCGGCCTCCCGAAGCTGGGGCAGGACGGCGGCCCGGTCCCCCACGAGAACGACCGTCAGCGAGTTCCAATCGAACAACCCCAATCGGGCGGCCACATTCACCGCTCCGGGTTCGAGGGCTTCGAGCGCGGCGTTCGCGGAGGGGAGGGCGTTGACCGGGCGCCCCGCCGAGAGAGCGTCCGACAGGGCACCGGCGAGACCTCCCGCCGTTTCGGCCGCGGCGAGAAGGTCGAATCGGAGAGAGCGCGCGGCCTTGGCCGCCTCCTCCTCCGTCACGTCCCCCGAAGCCAGGCGGTCGAATTCCCGCCGGAATTCCACAAGGGCCTTGCCGGTCACTTCCGTCTGCACGGCCGAGTAGGCCAGGAGCCATCCCTGGCCCCCCTCCTCGATGAGGAGGCTTCGGGCGCCGTAGGAGAAGCCGTGCTTCTCACGGATGTTCTGCATGAGCCGGCTCGTGAAGGTGCCCCCGAGCACCGTCGTGGCGCAGGCCCGCGCCGCCCGGTCCGTCTCGTTCGAGGGAGGAGCCGTGGGCCTCATGCACAGCAGATACGTCTGAGGGGCACCGGGCCGGTCCACCAGGATCAGCCGCCCTTTGGCCTCCACGGCGGGAGGGTCGTCTGGGGCGGGTCCGTAGGAAGCCTTCCAGCCCGCCAGACGCCGGTCCAGCTCGGCCTTCAAAAGGGAGGGCTCCACGTCCCCGGCGAAGACAAACCGGCAACGGGAGGGCTGGATCAGGCTTCGGTGAGCCGACCGCGCATCGGCGGGAGAGAGGGCCAAGAGCGTCTCCTCGAAGCCCTCCGGGGGTCTTCCTCGCGGGTCCTCGCGGCCGAAGACGGCGGCCCTCGCCACGAGGCTCGCCACGCGTTGGGGGTTCTCGGGACGCGCACGCACCGAATCCAGGGCCTGGGCCCTTTCCCGCTCGAAGTCCGCGTCGGCGAGCGTGGGCCGAAGCAGGGCGTCGGCAAAGAGGTCGAGGGTGGGGCCGAGGCGGTTGGCGAGACCCTCGACCGTGACCGTGAGATCCCTCCATGCAGACCGGGCTTCGACGGAGGCGCCCAGGTCGTCCAGTGCATCCGCAAACGCGGCCGCGTCCCGGCCCCCCGCGCCCGAGGTCAAGAGCGTGGCGGTCAGGGAGGCCAGGCCGGCCTGGGTGGGCGGGAAGAGGCTCTCGCCGCCCCTTGCCACCGCCGCGCCCGAAACGAGCCCCGTGCCAGGGCGAGGCACGACGTAGAGGCGCGCGCCGCACTCGAGGTCCATCTCCACCGGAACGGGAAGCCGGACGGCCTTCTCTGGAAAGGCCGGAGGCATGGCGTCGAGGACCGCGGGATCGGAGGCGGTCCCCTCGGGAAGGACCCTCAGGTCCAGGCGCCCTTCCCCGAACACCTTCCCGCACCAGAATCGAACCTCCGCACCCGACACATCCAGCCACCGGCGGAGGTCTCTGCGGAAGGAGTCGGGGTCTCCGAAGGCCCACTGGTAGGCGTTGATCTGGTCCGCGCGCTCCTGGAGGCTCTCCATCCGGCGCAGGAAACGAGCCTCGATCTTCGCCTTGGCCCGCTTCAATTCGGCTTCCGAGGGGCCTTCCCTTTTGAGGAGGTGGATCTCCTCCAGGACGATTCGTTTGATGCGCTCCAGATCGCCCCCCTGGGAGGCGATGACGTCTACCGTGAACTCGCCGTTAAGCCGTCTCGAGTCCTGGTACACGTTCACCTCCTGGGCCATCCGTTCGTCGAGGACCAGGCGGCGATGGAGGCGGGAGGCGGCCCCATCCCCCAGGGCCATGGCGGCGAGGTCCATGGGGGCGTCCCCTTCGGAGTAGGCGGCCGGAGAGGGCCAGACGAGGAAGAGACGGGGAAACTCCACCTGGTCCAGGAGGAGCCTCCGCACCTCGCCCTTCAGGGCGGGCTCGGGCGCCGTCAGCCGTGGGGGGATCGGGGCGGCGGGAACGGCTCCGAAGAGCCGGGTCACGAGGTCTCGAACGGCGGAGGGGTCGAAGTCGCCCGCCACCACGAGGGTGGCGTTGGAGGGAACGTAGTAGGTGGCGAAAAAGTCCTTCACGTCCTGGAGGGTGGCCGCCTCGAGGTCCTCGTGGCTTCCGATGACCGGGTGGCGGTAGGGGTGGCCTTCGGGGTACAGCGCTGCGGGCACGGCGAGGAAGGCGCGGCCGTAAGGGGCGTTCTCGTAGCTCTGGCGCCGCTCGTTCCTCACGACGCTGCGCTGGAGGTCCAGTTTCTCCTGGGTCATGGCCTTGCCCAGGCCCTCCATGCGATCCGCCTCCAGCCAGAGGAGGGTGGGAAGGAGGCTGGAGGGCCCCCACGAGTAGTAGTTGGTGCGGTCGCTGCTGGTGGAGGCGTTGTTGGCTCCGCCTCCGTTTTCCATCAGCACGTCGAAGCGGTTGCCCGGCGCCCGCCCGGTGCCCATGAACATGAGGTGTTCGAAAAGGTGGGCAAATCCCGTGCGGCCCTGGGCCTCGTCCTTGGAGCCGACTCCGTACCAGAGGTTCACGGTGGCCTGGGGGAGCCGGTGGTCTTCGTGGAGGATCACGGTGAGGCCGTTGGAGAGGGTGAACGTTTCGCACGGGGCGTTCTGGGCCGAAAGATCCACGGCGGCGAGGGCCAGGAGAAGGGCGGTACGGATCACGGTGCGCAAGAAGTGCATGGGGGGCTCCTCGAGAGGGGGCCGGCGGAGGTGGGCCACCGGCGGCCGGGCTCGCCGCCCACTCTAACCTTCCCGGTGGGGCGGGGCAAGGCGCTCCTCCCCGCCGGGGCCCTCCTCCAGCGGGGCGGAGCGCCGTCTTCGGCGCTCCTCCACCGCTCGTCTCAGAATGTATTCGATCTGCCCGTTCACGCTCCGGAGTTCGTCGGAGGCCCAGCGGTTCACCTCCTCCCAGAGTTCGGGGCTCAGCCGGAGCAGAAAGGCTTTCCTGGGCACGGGGGCCTCCTAGTAGAGCGTGCCCGCGTTGATCACCGGATGGGCCTCCCGCTCCCCGCACAGCACCACGAGAAGGTTCGAGACCATCTGGGCCTTGCGCTCCTCGTCGAGCTGGACGATCCCTTCCGCCCCCAGGCGGTGAAGGGCCATCTGCACCATTCCGACGGCGCCCTCGACGATCTTCTGGCGGGCGGCGATGACGGCGGAGGCCTGCTGGCGCTTGAGCATGGCCTCGGCGATTTCCGGCGCGTAGGCCAGGTGGCTGAGGCGCGCCTCCACCACCCGCACCCCCGCCTTGTCCAGGCGGGCCTGGAGTTCCTTCTCCAGGGCGCCCGAGACCTCGTCGAGGTTGCCGCGCAGGGAAATGACGGCCCCTTCCTCTTCCCAGGCGTCGTAGGGGTACGAGCTGGCCAGATGCCTCAGGGCCGATTCGCTCTGCACCGTCACGTACTCCACGTAGTGTTCCACCTGGAAGCAGGCCGCGAAGGTGTCCTCCACCTTCCAGACGACGACGGCGGCGATCTCGATGGGGTTGGCCGCGCTGTCGTTCACCTTCAACTTCTCCGAATTGAGGTTGTGGAAGCGAAGGGAGATCTTCTTCTGGGTGGCGAAGGGGTTGACCCAGAAGAACCCGTTGCGCTTGACCGATCCCTTGTAGTCTCCGAAGAGGACGATGACGGCGGCCTCGTTCGGCTGGAGGATCAGAAAGCCCTTGGTGGCCAGAATGGCCAGGAAAAGGAGGATCATGGCGACGATCACCAGGGAGATCCCTGGACCCGTTTGGTTCTGGGACAGAAGGAAAACGCCCCGGAGAAAGACGGGAAGCGTGAGGGCGAACAGAAGAACGTCGAGAATCACCATGAACCAACCCGACTGCGGCAGATACGGTCTCTCGTTCGACATGGCCAGCGTCTCCTCTTGTGTGCGATCAAAATGATATCACCATGAAATCGTCTTGTCAAGGGCTTTCCTGGCCGGCCCCGCATTTCTTCCGAGAAGGCCCCCGTGTACACTCGAGCAGGAGAGGCGGACCATGGCGGGGACCAAGGCGGCGGGATTGACGGCGGCGGCGGTCGCCGCGGCGGGCTGGGCTCTCTGGATCGCGCAGAAGGGGCCTTCGGCCCCGGTGGTGCCCCCCTCCGGGTTTTACGATGCCCTTGTCTTGGCGGGCGCCCCGGCGGTCCTCCTTCTCGCCGTTTTCCTGGGGGTGCGGTGGCCCCGCGAAACGGGGGTCCTCCTCCTCCTCGGCGCCTCCCTCGCCTCCCTCGGCGTGGGGCTTCGACCCGGCGTCTACGCCCGGGACTTCTTCCTCGCTTTTTCCCTCACGGTGTTGCCCTCCCTGCTGGCTGGGGCGCTCCTCATGGCGGCCGGCCGTTCGAGTTCCTCCGTCCCCCCGCGGCCAAGACCCGGGGCCGAAACAAAGCGGGCCGTGCGCCCGTAAAGCACCGGGGGGTGGGTGCATCCCCGACGAAAACCTAGGGACCCTTACGAAACCGATGGAGGAGTAGGCGATGAGAAATCCTCTTTACGCCGCGGCGCTCCTGTTGGCCGCGGGGATGGCGGCCGGTGCGCAGACGGGTGAAAGCCACCTCATGCGCCTGGCGGACGTGCATGAAGACCGGCTGGTGTTCACCTACGAGGACGACCTGTGGACCGCCTCCACTCGAGGGGGGGACGCTTCCCGTCTCACCCGGGACGAGGGCGCCGAGCGGTACGCGAAGTTCAGCCCCGACGGAAGGCGGATCGCGTTCACGGGTCAGTACGACGGCGGGGTGGACGTGTACGTGATGGACGCGGCGGGGAGCCCGCCGGTGCGTCTCACCTACCATCCGGCCCCGGATCTGGTTCTGGGATGGACGCCGGACGGGGCTTCGGTCCTCTTCCGCTCCCGAAGGGAGTATCCCTTCCGAGGAGAGCAGGTGTATGCCGTTCCGGCGGAAGGCGGGACCGAAAGAAAACTCCCCGTGGACCGCGCCGGACTCGCGGCCCTTTCCCCCGACGGGAAGAGCCTGGCCTACTGCCGGCTCTCCAACGAAAACGCCACGTGGAAGCGGCACCAGGGCGGGGACGCCCAGGAAATCTGGATGGGCAGCCTCGAGAAGGCCGACTTCCGCGTGATCGCTCCGTGGAAAGGCATCGACAACTTCCCCATGTGGGAAGGCCAGGCCATCTACTTCGCGTCCGACCGGGAGGCCGGCACCATGAACCTCTTCCGCTACGACGTGGGGACGGGGGAGGTCCGGGCGCTCACCCACTACACCGATTACGACGTGAAGTACCCCTCCTCGGGGCCCGGCGCCATCGTTTTCCAGTACGCCGAGAGCCTCCACCTCCTGGATCTCGCCTCGGGTGCCGTCCGGAAGGTCGACATCCGGATCCCCAGCGACCGCGTTCCGATCCGTTCCGAATTCGTCGCCGCGAAAGCCGGCCACGGCGCCTTCGGCCTGAGCCCCGACGGCTCCCGGCTTCTGTATGAATACCGGGGGGAGATCCTGTCCGTCCCCGTGGACAAGAAGAGGGGAGAGCCCGTGAACCTGACCCGCGCCTCCGGCTCGCGCGAGAAGGATCCCGTCTGGTCTCCGGACGGAACGCGCGTGGCCTTCCTCTCGGACCGGACCGGCGAGGAGGAGGTCTATCTCGCCGACGCGGAGGGGCTCATGCCCTGGAAGCCCCTCACCACGGGCGGCCTCGGATTCCGGATGCGCCTGACGTGGTCGCCCGACTCCAAGTGGCTCCTCTTCTCCGACAAGTTCATGAAACTCAATCTCGTGGAAGCGGCGACGGGCAAGATCACGGTGATCGACCGGGGCGAATACGACGATGGGTGGGAACGGTGGGGCATCCAGGATTTCACCTTCTCTCCCGATTCCCGCTGGATCGCCTACACCAAGAAGCTCGAAAACACGTACGAGGCCATCTACCTCTACAGCCTGGACTCGGCCAAGTCCACACCGCTGACCGACGGCATGGCCAACTCCTGGAGCCCCTCCTTCGATCCGGGGGGGAAATACCTCTACTTCCTCTCGGACCGGGCCTTTCATCCGGTCATGGGGACGGTGGGCCAGGACCACGTCTTCTTGAACATGGCCTCGCCTTTCCTGGCCGTCCTCAAGGCCGGAACTCCGTCTCCCTTCAGTCCGGAGTTCGAGGCCTCGGAGCCCTCCGCCGAGGCCAAGGACAAGAACTCCAAGGAGAAGGCCAAGCCGGGAATGCCCTCGGGGCCGTCCATCGACCTCGCCGGATTGGCCGAACGCGTCCTGCCCGTCGAGGGAGTGGAACCCGGCAACTACTTCCGGCTCGAGGCCACGGAGTCGGGATTTCTCTTCCTTTCCAAGACCGAGCCCGAGTTCCTCAAGTACCAGACCGTCACCGACGCCAACGAAACGTCCTGTGACCTCATGGCCTACGATCTTTCCGAGAAGAAGGCCGAGAGCGTGACCTCGGGCGTCGAGAACTACCACCTTTCGGCGGACCGGAAAAAGATGGTGGTTCGATCCAAGGGGACCTTCTCCGTGTCGGGGACCGGCCAGAAGGCCAAGCCCGATGAGGCCGTGGACCTTTCGGACGTGAAGGTCCGGGTGGACCGGATGGCGGAGTTCGGCCAGATCTTCGACGAGGCCTGGCGCATCGAGCGCGACTGGTTCTACGACCCGAATCTCCACGGCCTGGACTGGAAGAAGACGGGGGACATGTACCGGCGCTTTCTTCCGAACTGCGGAAACCGGGCCGACCTCAACTACCTCATCGGGGAGATGATCTCCGAACTCAACACGGGCCACACCTACGTGAGCGGTGGGGACCTGGGGGACTCGGGACCGCGGTCCACCGTCGGCCTTCTGGGATGCGATTTCGAAGTGTCCGACGGCGGAGCGTTCCCTGTCATCCGCCACATCCTCCCCTCCTACCCCTGGGACTCGGACCACCTGTCGCCCCTCCGGGCGCCCGGCCTCCCTGTCCGGGAGGGCCAATACCTGATCGCCGTGGACGGGGAGACGATCTCTCCCTCGTCGAACCTGTACGCGTATTTCGAGAACAAGGCGGGGAAGACGGTCCGCCTCACGGTGAACGACCGGCCCTCCAAGGAGGGCGCCCGCACCTTCCGCGTCAAGACGCTTCGGAGCGAGGCGACCCTGCGCTACCGGGAGTGGGTGGAACGCAACCGGGCGTATGTGGACAAGGCCTCCGGGGGGGCCGTGGGGTACGTGCACCTCCCCGGCATGATGGAGGACGGCCTCATCGAGTTCGCGCGGTACTTCTATCCCCAGATCGACAAGAAAGCCATCCTCCTGGACGCCCGGTACAACGGGGGCGGGTTCACCAGCGGCATGATCATCGATCACCTGGAGCGAAAGGTCTGGGCCGTGACCCAGCCCCGAGAAGGCAGGCCCTCCCTGAACCCCGAGGCGGCGTTCTGGGGCCCTTACGCCCTCCTCATCAACGAGGACACGGGCAGCGACGGCGAACTCTTCTCCGAAGCCGTCAAGATCAAGGGACTCGCCAAGATCTTCGGGATGAGGACCTGGGGAGGCGCCTTCGGCATCGAGGCCCACCAGGACCTCGTGGACGGTGGGACCGTCACGCCTCCCCAGTTCGGCCTTTACGGGCTGGACCGCCGCTGGCTCATCGAGGGACGGGGCGTGGACCCCCACGTGGAGGTGCAGAACCTGCCCGGGGAGGTCTTGAAGGGAAAGGACGCCCAGTTGGACGCCGCGCTGGGATACCTGATGGACCTCGTAACCAAGAACCCCCAGGAGGTCCCTCCGCCCCCGCCCTACCCCAACAAGGCGAGGCCGGCCGGGTCCGACATCTCCAGGCCCTGATCCCGTCGCAACGGATGGCCCAAGGCGCGGGGGCACGGTTCGCCGTGCCCCCGCTTCCTTTCATCACGCTTCAAGGTATGCTGTGGGTGGAGGTCGATCGATGCGCGGATCTCGGGAACAAGCGGCGGCGTGGGCCGGTGCGGCGGTCTGTCTCGTCCTCACGCTCTTCTCCTGCGCCCCCCGCGGCGCGGTGGGCCGGGAGGGGCTCTCACCGGCGCCCGGGGCACCGCCCCGCCTGCTGTGGGTGCAGGGGCCGGAGGGCCGGCTTCGCGTGGAGGACGGGGGACGGGGCGGGATCCCCGTCGTTTTCGTCCACGGGCTCGGAGGCGACCGCCGGGTCTGGGCGGCCCAGCTCGAGCACCTCCGGAAAACGCGTCGCGCCATCGCGCTGGACCTGAGGGGCCACGGGGAGTCGGACCCCTCGCCCGACCCGCGGGGCGCCTACGCGCCCCAAGGCTTTGCGGAGGACGTGGAGGCCGTGGCGAACGCCCTCGGTTTGAAGAGGTTCGTCCTCGTGGGCCACAGCCTGGGGGGGGCCGTCGTCGGGGCGTATGCGGGCGACCATCCCGGCCGCGTGGCCGGGCTCCTCTTCGACGACCCCGTGGGCGCCCTCAATCAGATTCCGCGGGCGAGCATGGAGTCCTGGCTGGAGGGTTTTTCGAGTGAATCCTACGATGCGTACTGGCCCGTCTGGCTGGGCGAGATGCTGGCGCCGGCGAAGCCTGAGGTGCGCGACCAGGTGCTGAAGACCTTCGCCTCCACGACCCCCGAGGCGGTCCGTGCAGCGATCATGAGCCTGAGTCTCTACGACCCCGTCCCCGCCCTGGAAAGGTACCGCGGACCCATGCTCACCGTTGTCACGCCGGAAAACACCAAGCCCTTTTCGCTCCATAACGCCGTGGCGGGCCTGCCGTACCGGATCGTGCAGGGAACGAGCCACTGGATCATGATGGACGACCCCACGGCCTTCAACGCCATCCTGGACGAGTTCCTTCAGAAGCTGAGGTAAGGGCTACCGCCGCGGCGCCGATCTGTGACGCGGGTCACCTCCCACCGGGCCGGGGGAGGCAAGTGGGAATCCTTCCATCGCCTCGGCGTTCCACCGTACAGAGCAAGATTCCATCCCATTTCATTTGAGGGGCCGAACGGAACGGGACGAGCCCGCGGATTCGCCTTCTGCGCCTCGGACCTTCCGCGAGAAAGGCCGCCATCAACGCCTGCCGCCGGCGGGTCCCCCCCCGGAAAGGGCCGTCCGGCTTTGAATTCAAAGGGCGCTCTCGCCCGGGAGGGGCGCCCCCAGCCAGAAGGAGCACACCATGCCTACCCCAACCCTCAACACCAAGAAGGTGGAGGACCTCAGCCTCCGCGTCGTGAACGACATGGGCGGCGCGTTCACCATGGCCCTGGGATACATCGGAGACCGCCTGGGCCTCTTTCGCGTTCTGGCCCAGGAGGGCCCCATGTCGAGCGTGGAGCTGGCCCAGAAGATGGGCCTCAACGAGCGGTACGTCCGGGAGTGGGCCAAGGCCCTGGTGGCCGCGGACTACCTGGACTACGACCCGAAGTCGGGGCGCATCCACATGACCGAAGAGCAGGCCCAGGTCCTCGCCAGGGAAGACAGCCCCGCCTTCGTGGGTGGCGCCTTCCATTTCACGACGCCGTCCATCTACAACGTTCCGAAGATCCTCGAGGCCTTCAAGAAAGGAGGCGGCATCGCCTACTCGGAGATCGGAGAGGAAATCCCCGAGGCCATCGAACGCTTCTTCCGCCCGGCCTACGTCAACTTCCTGGCCAGGGACTGGGTGGGCGTGGTGCCCGGTCTGACGGAGAAGCTCCAGAAGGGGGCCCTCGTGGCCGATGTGGGATGCGGGGCCGGCCAGTCCTCCGTGGCCCTCGCCAAGGCGTACCCCAAGTCGAAGGTGGTGGGCGTGGACAACGACGCCCGGAGCATCCAGCGGGCCCAGAAGCTGAAGTCCTCCCAGAGGGTGGACAATGTGGAGTTCATGCAGGCGCCCGCCCATGAACTGCCGAAGAACAAGAAGTACGACCTGATCTGCAGCTTCGACTGCATCCACGACATGGCCGATCCGAGGAAAACCCTTCGCACGCTGCACGACGCCCTCGCCGACGATGGGGTGTACCTCTGGTCCGAACCGGCCACCTCCGACCAGCCTCTCGAGAATCGGAACCCCGTGGGCCGAGCCTTCGCCGCCGTGAGCCCCCTCCACTGCCTCACGGTCTCCCTCGCCAGCCACGGGGAAGGCCTGGGCACGCAGCTCGGCCTCAAGGGCGTCCAGGAACTCGCTCGGGAGGCCGGTTTCACCAGCGTGGAGCCCCTTCCCATTCAGAACCCCCTGCACCGAATCTACGCGCTGCGCCGCTGAGACCATCGGGAAGCCGCGGCGGGCGGGGATCCATTCCTCCCCGCCGCGGCCCACCCTGGGGGGCTTTCCGGCCGAGTTCTCGTGAGATAGACTCGGATTCTCGGCCAGGGGGCCTTCCAGGGAGGTCCGTTTGGATCATCGTCCGGTCCTGACCACGGAGCGCCTCCTCCTTCGACCCTTTTCGCCGGATGACGCCCCCCACCTGGCCCGCCTGTGCGCGGACCGCGAAATCGCCTCCACCACCTTGCTCATCCCCCATCCGTACACGCTCGAAGACGCCCGCTCCTTCATCCGGACCCAGACGGACGCGTGGGAGCAGGGAACGGCGGCCGTGTTCGCCGTGACCCTCCGGGAAACGGGGGAGCTCCTGGGGGCCATCGGCCTGCACTTGGAGCGGGAGCACCACCGGGCCGAGGTGGGGTACTGGATCGGAACCGCCCACTGGAACCGGGGATTCGCCACGGAGTCGGTCAAGGCCGTGGTCCGGTTCGGCTTCGAGGATCTTGGGCTGCACCGGATTCACGCGCACCACTTCGATCGGAACCCGTCCTCGGGGCGGGTCCTCTTGAAGGCCGGCTTCGAGTTCGAGGGAACCCTCCGGGACCACGTGTTCAAATGGGGCGCCTACGAGGACTGCCGGCTGTACGGCATCGTGCGCGGCGTCGAGGGAGAGGGGACGCGATGATTCGATGGAGCCGGGCCTTGGTGTGGCTGGGGGCGGCGCTGGGGGGCGCCGTTTCACCCGCGGCGGCGTCGGCCTACAAAGGAATGGCCGTGGGTCTGCCGCCCGAGCCTTCCCTCCTCGTCCTCGTTCTGCGCATCCTGGCGGGCGGCCTGGCCCTGGTTCTCCTTCTGGCCGGGGGTAAGGCGGCCAGGTTGTCCGCAGGTGCCTTCTTCCTGATCGTGGGCGGCGGGGTGTCCTATTTCTTCCTCTCCTCCCTTTCCTACCTGCTCGCCGCGGCCGGCGCCTTCCTGTTTCTCGCCGTCCTGATGCGGGTCTTCCTTCACCTGCCCCGTCTGGCGTCGGCTCTCTTGGCTCTCTGGCCCCTGCCCCTGGCGTACGCGGCGTATGTCCTGAATCAGGGAACGCTGCGCCCCAAACCCATCCCCCTCCTCGTCCTGGCGGCCGGGGGGGCCCTCCTCGGAGCGCTCCTTCCCAGGGCGGGCCAGGTCCTCCAGGCCTCCACCCTGGGCGCGATCCTTCTGGGGGCCGCGACGCCCTGGGCGGAAGGGTATTGGATTCTGGCCGCGGCCGCGGCGGTTTCCCTGGCCTGGCAGGCGCTTCTCCTTTTGTGGCTGGCCCCGGCGCCCCTCCCCTGGACCGAATCGGCGGAGGTCCGGTCCCGGCGACTGAGACACGAGTGGCGGCAGGCTCTGAAGTGGGGAGCCGGCATGCTGCTTCTCGTGTTCATGGCCCCTTCGCTGGTCGCGCCGGCGCCGGGGTCCGACGAGGCCCATCCAGGGCGGATGGACGCGCTCCGCAAATCGGGCGGGCTGGGCCGTCCCGGGCTGCTCCTTTCCGCGGCGGACTCCTACTACCTGTTCGGGAAAGCCCACCCCGTGGCCATCCTCTCGGAGGGCGGCGGCTGGGCCGCCCGTCTGGCCCTTCCCTGGGTGGGGGCGAGTCCCTCCAAGAAGGTGCACGGGCTGCGAACGGTGAAGGACGCGCAGGAAATCGACCGCATCCGACGGGCGTCGGCCCTCACCGCCAAGGCGATGGAGAACGCACGGCCCCTCATCCGGCCGGGTGCGAACGAGTCGGAGGTGGAAGCGGCCGTGCTGGCCACCTTCCGGAGCCTGGGGGCCTCCGGGCTTGCCTTCGAGCCCGTCGTGGGGTCCGGGCCCAACGCCGTCCGGCCCCACTACATGGACAACGACGCGGAGCTCCGGGATGGCTTCCTGGTCCTGGACATCGGCTGCATGGTGGAGGGGTATGCTTCGGACATGACGCGGACCTTTCCCGTGGGGGAGGCCACGCCCGCCCAGAAAGCGCTTTATCGAACGGTGCTCCAGGCCAAGGCCGCCGCCTCCTCCGCCGCCCGTCCCGGCGCGCCCTACGCGAGCGTGGACCAGGCCGCCCGAGTCGTCATCGAGAAGGCCGGCTTCGGGCCGTACTTCAGCCACGGCATCGGCCACCATGTGGGAATCAAGGTTCACGATGTCCATGCCGGGGTGCTGGCCCCGGGGATGGTCGTGACCATCGAACCGGGAATCTACATCCCGGCGGACGCCGAGGTGGATCCTGCGTACAGAGGCCTTGGCGTTCGGATCGAAGACACCTATCTGATCACCCAGGCGGGGGCCGAGCGTCTCGGGGGGTATCCCGAGGATCCACTCGGGCTGGCGGACGCAGACCGTCCGGTCGATCCTCCGGAGGGCGGCCAGCCCCTCAAGGACCCGGACAAAGCCTTGTGATTTCCGAACGAAGGCGTTCCAGGTCCTCCTCCCCGCGAGGGCCCCAACCCTCCTCCCGCCTCCTGCGCCCAAAGGCGAGTTCCACCAGGGCCCTTCTCAGGGGCTGAACGGCGCCCTTCTGGATGTGGGGGCCCCGGTAGCCCGAGAAGGGGAGGACCGCCAGGGCCTTGAGGGGAATCCGATTCTCCCGGACCTCGTGTCGAAGCCGGTTGACGATCCACCGCCTCTCCACGGCCCAGAGAAGAGGGACCACCATGAGAAGTCCGACGCCGCCCACCCAGTGGACGAACAGGGCCGCCGCGACTCCGGGGAGGTCGAGGGAGGCCAAAAGGTTGTGGAGAGCGTGAAGCCCGACGGCCGCCGCCAGCCCCATGGGGGGAAAGAAAAGGACCGCGAGGGGATTGCGGTGGAAGACCCGGCCCAGACCGAACCCGATTCCCGTGAGCGCCGTGAAAAGGGAGTGGTTGAGCATGAAGCCCAGGTTCCGGACGCCGAAGACGAGGGCCCCCAGCTCCACTCCACCCTGGGAAAGGGCCCCGACGAAATAGAAGAGGTCCTCCACGAAGGAGAACCCCACCCCGACGGCGGCCCCGTACACCATTCCGTCCAAAACGTCGTCGAATTCCTTTTGATAGAGCAAGACGGCGAGGAGCAGGGCGGCCGCCTTGGCCGCCTCCTCCACCGGCGGAGCCAGGAAGACCGTGCCGAGCAAGGCCCCCATTTGCGGTCCCGCGAGGGCCTGGAGGGGAACCTGCACGGCCGTTTCGAGCACGCAGGAGAGCAGGATCGCGGGGACGGCCCCCCATCCGGCGCACAGGAGCAGAATGGACCAGGGCTCCCGCTCGTACCGGTCGGCCAGCCAGATGAGGGCGAGGAGGAGCGCGGAAAGGGGAACGTTGACCGCCAGGTACAGGGCCAGGGACGCCAATCCCATCGGCTACCCCGGTCCCGGACCGCCCATGGCATGGACCAGGGCGCGGAGGTGCCGGGCGTCGGAGCCGCAGCAGCCTCCCAGGAGGCGCAGACCGAACCGGCGGTGAAGGTCCAGCAGGCCGGCGCCAAAGGCCTCGGGGGCCTCGGCATCCAGCTCGGGCCTCCCATCCAGTTCCTCCGGGCTCAAGGGCGAGGTGTTGGCCTGGATACCCAGAATCCTGTCCAGACATCGGTTGGACCCCGCCCGGGCTCGCGCCGCCGAGAGAGCGGCGGCCGCGTTGCGGGAGTGGACGCAGTTCAGCATGTGAAGGAGAGGCGGAGGGGACGTTTCCTGGTCCACCCGGTCCACCGCCTGCTCCAGCGGAGTCCCGTCGAGGAGGTGGCCCGAGGGCCGCACCACGTAGCTCGCCAGGTAGGGAAGCCCCGTTCGGGCCATGGCGCGGCACAGGCCAAGGGCTTCGGGCAGGGTGCACTGGGTGGCCGCCTGGAATCCGTCGACGCCCGCCCGGGCCAGGGCCTCCGCCTGGGGACCATGGAAGACCTCGGCCTCCGCGGCGGGAAGCCCCTCCTCGGGCCGATACGAATCCCCCCGGCTTCCCATGAGGCCGAGAACGAGCACCCGTTCCCCGTACGGACCCCACTCCCCGCGCAGATCCTGAAGGAATCGGACTCCTTCCCCGTTCACGTCGGAATCCTCCAGGCCCGCGGCACGAAGCCTTTCGAAGTTGGCCCGCCAGGTGGGCGAGAGAAGGATAAGAGGGACGCCCGCCATTCGGCCGACGTCCAGGTACTCCTCGTAGATGCGGCGGAGGGTGCGGCGTCCCGCTTCGGAGAGAACCAGCGCCGCGTGCACCACGTGAGAATCGAGCCGTACCGCCGGGTCCCGCCGAAGGCGCTCCACCACGGCGCCCTCCAGGAGGACCCACGGTGCGGAGCGGATAACGGCAGAGACGTCCATGCACGATCCCTCGAAAAAGCCTCGCCCGCAGATTGTACCTCACGCCCGTGCCTCCACACGCATTGCCCGCATCCGTCATGGGGCCACTTGGCGGACGGGCCGTCCCCCGCCCCGTCCACACTTGCGCAGGAACCTCCGGGAGCCCTATTCTGGCTGCTCGAGAGGGCGAGGGAGCCATGGCCAACGGACCGTACGATCCGGATGTGTACCGAAGGTTCGCGGAAAACCTGCGAGCCTCCCTTGCCGGGGACAATGTGGAACGGGCGTCCATGCGGCGTCTGCGGAAGCGGGCCTTGCAGACGGCCTTCCGCACGCGAAGCGGCGCCCCTCTATGGTGGTCGGCCGTCTCTTCCCGCGTCGCTTCCAAGACCGTTTACCTCGGGTCCGGGTCGGATGTTGTCCTTCCACGGCCCAGCGCAGAACAGCTGTCCATCGTGGCGCGCGCGCCCGAGCAGCTCCACAAAGTGCTCCAGCTCGTGCGCACCATGCCCTTCGTTCACGCGCGGAGGCAGATGGGCGACAACCCCGAGTTCAACCCCATTTGCAACCTCTACGTGTGCACGGCCGACGCCAAGAACCACCGCCTGGCCTACGAATGGGCCTCCACCCTGGGCGACGTGAAGAGGGGGCGGCCCGGGCCCGAGTTCTTCATGATCGACATTCCCATGGAGCACCAGCTCCGAATGCAGGTGCTGACCCTGCCCGAACAGGACGTGAACGTGGCCCTCGGAACCGACTACACGGGGGAGTGCAAGAAGGGGTTCCTCCGCCAGGCCATGTACCGCGCCGACCAGCGTGGGATGCTGGGTCTGCACGCGGGCACCAAGATCGTGAGGGCCCGCGACGAGAAGTCGGGCAAGCTCAAGACCTACGCGGTGTTCATGTTCGGCCTCACGGCCACGGGAAAGTCCACCTGGTCCTGCCACCAGCTCGGGCTCGATCCGGAGGCGGGCGAGGGAACCTGGGTGGCCCAGGACGACATCGTGTTTCTCCGCCGGGACGGCTCCTCCTACGGAACGGAGCAGAACTACTACGTCAAGACGGACGTGGACCTCACGATGCAGGAGGCCATGTACCGGGCCCTGTCCCACCGGAGCGCCCTGCTCGAGAACGTCATGGTGAATCACCGGGGGGAGGTGGACTTCCTGGACGAGCGCCTCGGCGAGAACGGGCGAGGCGTGCTCGATCGCCGTGAACTCAAGGTGAGGCGCGGCGGACGGACCGTGTCCATCTGCCACGACTCCATCAACACCCCGCCCCTCGAAGAGGTGGACGGCATCGTCTTCGCCTTCATCACCCGGCGCAACACCATCCTGCCCTTCGCCCAGCGGCTCACGCCCGACCAGGGGGTCCTGGCCTACCTGTGGGGCGAATCCAGCCACTCCTTCGCCACCGTCCCCGCCAAGGCGGGGGAATCGGTTCGCATCGTGGGGATGGACGATTTCATCATCGGCGCCCAGGGTCGGAAGGTGAACGCCTTCTACGACATCGTGAAGGACCTCTGCTCCCGCCATCCGGGGAAGGTCCACTTCCTTCAGTACAACACCGGCGGGATGGGCGAGATCATCGACGTGGATGGAGCCACCGGGAAGAAAACCCTGGTCCGGAAGGTCCAGCGGGTTCCCATCGACCTCATGGCCGCCCTGCAAAGAGGGGACCTGAGGGGCTCCAACGTATACCGCAAGGGACGCTTCGGGACCGAGGAGGTGGTTTCCGGCGACGGGCTCGACCTCTCGGCCTGGGACCCGGCGCGCTTCTATTCGGAGGCGCAGATCGCCGCCTTCGTGAGGGAGATGGTGGAGGGGCGGCGGGCCTTCACCGAGGAGATCGCCGCACAGGGACTCAAGAAGGAGATCCGCGACCTCGCCCACCGGGAACTCGATGCGGTGGACGGGCGGACGCCGAAGGTGGAGCCCTGGGCCCCCGCGGTTCCCGGCGCCTCGGAGGCCGCCGAGGACCGCCTGCCCCTCTCCCCTTACATCGCGCCGTGGGAGCCGCGCCGATCGGGGCGCGACCCGCTTCCCTTCCGGAGGGGAGGCCGGTGAGTCCATGAAAACTCGCCGTCCGCTCGGGGCGGGCCTCACGCTCCTGGCCGCCGCGGCTCTCTGTGCCTCGACCCGCTCGGCCTCCGGACCTCCCGGGCCCCCCGGACCCTCCACCGTATGGGTGGAGACCTTCGCCAGCGCCGCCTCCTTCCGCGCGGATTGGACCGTGAAGAAGTGGCGGGGAGCGGTGGACCTGCTCTTCGGAACGTGGGAGGGCCTCCCGACCTTGAATCTCGTCAGCCGGTCCTCTTCGTGGGCCTTCCTTCGAAGGGTCGAGGTGGACCTGTCCAAGACCCCCGTTCTCGCCTGGTCCTGGCGCGTGGATGCGTACCCGCCTTCGGGGGACGGCCGGAGGGCCGAATCGGACGACGAGCCCGCCCAGGTGTACCTCTTTTTTCCGGGCAAAGGGCTTGCCGGCAAACTCCAGCCCCGAATCCTCGGCTACACCTGGGAAACGGTGCCCGAGGCCGGGACGTTCTACCATTCGCCCAAGAACGACGAGACCCGCGTCTTCGTGCTGAGAAACCGCCGCGATGGCCAGGGGGTCTGGGCCTCGGAAGCGAGGGACGTGGCGGGGGACTTCCAAAAGGCCTTCGGGGAACCGGCGCCCGCGCCCCTCGCCGTCTGCTTCCAGATCGACTCGGACGACACCGCCTCCTCCGCCCGAAGCGCCTTCGCCGCCCTCCGCTTCACGTCGCGCTGATCCCGGATTCTCCCCTCAGACCGCCGACAGAGCGTCCACCAGGAGTCGGGCCTGGGCTTCGGGGCTCCCCACCGAAGTGTTGAGCAGGACGGTTCGGCCGAGGGCGAAGAGGTGCTCGTGGCGGGCTCGGAGCTGGTCCACCCGGCCCGTGTCGAGGAGGCCCAGGAGGTGGGGATTGAGCAGGGAAGGCCCCACGCCCCGGTGACCGGGCAGGCTGCCGTCGGCCAGCATGCGGGCGGCGTCCCGGGGCTCGATCGTTTTCAGCGCGGGCAAGACGGGATCCCTGGCCAGCAGCACGCAGAGCTTCACCGAAGTCCGCCGCGTGTGGCGAGCGGAACCCCCGAGCCAGTAAGGGTCCAGCATGAGCCGTCCGTCCACGCTGGCCGCCGGGCAAGCGGCGGCGCCCTTGTCCAGGGGGCACGCGTCCGAGTCCTGGCAGTACTCGATCCGGCACTCCTCCCTCCGCGTGACCACGTTCTCCAGCTTGGACCGCTCCAGCAGTGCCCCGATTTCGGGCAGATGTTTGGCCCACTTGGCTTTGAGGTAGAGCTTCCTTTCCGGAAGGTCCGCCGTGGCGCCGCTCGCTCCGAGGCGGACCAGGACCACGTCGGAGGAGACCAGTCGGGCGCCGTCGCGGGCGAGGGCCGCGGCGAGGAGGCCCGTCCGCCCCGTCCCCGGGCCGCCCCAGACGAGGGCCCCCTTGCCGCCGACGTCGAGGGCGGCGGCGTGGGCGAGAAGGGCCCCGGAGGCCCGGGAGGCGGTCTCGCCCGCGAGGGCCAGGGCCGCGGAGCGGACCTGGCCGTACAGGGCCGTGTTGAAGAGGAAAGCCGTGGCCGTCTCCAGGGAGAGGTGGGCCTGGGGCTCCCTTCCGGGAGCGTCCTTTACGGCGTAGACCACCGCGTGGGGCTCGATATCCCCTTCCAGGGAGGCGGGGTAGAAGTTCTCCTGGAAGAAGTCCGCGAGGTGGGGGGAGTTGGTCCTCAGCTGGACGACGGCCCCGCACAGGGAAGCGTTCCACTCGAAGTAGCTGTCCGCGGGGAGCCCGCTCTGGGCCTCTTGTAGGAGGGCGTTCCGGGCCTCGTAGCCCGCCATGGGTCGGGCCTCCACGCAATCCCTCACCTTCGTGAGGACGTTGTTGAGGGCCCGGGGCTTCAACCGACGAGGGGCTTCCAGGCGGGCCAGGGCGCGGGAAATCCGGCGCAGGCCCTCCTCGATCCGATCCATGGAAGAGGCAAAGGAGAGCCGCAGGTGCTCGGGTGCCTGGAAGGCTTCCCCGGGAACCACGGCCACGTGGGCTTCCTTGAGCAGGTAATAGGCCAGGCCATAGGTGTTCCGGACCGGGGCTCCCTGAAACTCCTTGTCGAGGTACGCCGAGACATTGGGCAGGACGTAGAAGGCGCCCGACGGGGTTCCGCAGGACAGCCCCGGGATGGACTGAAGCCGGTAGACGATGGCGTTCCGGCGCCGCTCGAACTCCTGGCGCATCCTCTCCACATCGGTGGAGCAGGATCGCAGGGCCTCCACGGCGGCCTTCTGGACGAAGGACACGGCGTTGGAAGTGGCGTGGGACTGGATCTTGGAGCAGGCCGAAATGATCTCCTTGGGTCCCGCCGCGTAACCCAGCCGCCAACCGGTCATGGAGAAGGCCTTGGAGAAGCCGTTCACCACCACGGTGATCTTGCGGATGGCCTCCCCGAGGGAGGCGATGGAGACGAACCGCCGCCCGTCGTACAGGAGCTTCTCGTAGATTTCGTCGGAGAGGACGAGGACCTGCTCCTTCACGCACACCTCGGCCAGGGCCTCGAGGTCCTCGCGGGAGTAGGTGGCCCCCGTGGGATTGCACGGATAGTTGAGCACGAGGGCCTTGGTGTTGGGCGTGATGGCGGCCTGCAGGTCCCGGGCCTGAAGCCGAAAGCCCTCCTCTTCCCGGGTGGGGACGAGGACCGGGTTGGCGCCCGCCACGCGGACCTGATCGGGATAGGAGACCCAGCAGGGCGAGGGGATCAGAACGTCGTCGCCGGGCTCGAAAAGGGCAAGGGCCAGATGGAAGAGGTTGGCCTTGGCGCCCGTCGAGACGATCACCTCCTCGGGCGAAAAGCGCAGGCCGTTATCCCGCTCGAGCTTTTCGCAAATCGCCCGCTTGAGTTCGGGGATTCCGTCGTTGGCCGTGTACTTGGTGAAACCGGCGTCCAGCGCCGCCTTGGCCGACCGGATCACCGGGTCGGGCGTGGGGAAGTCGGGCTCCCCCACGGAGAAGTCCACCACGTCCACGCCCTGGGCCCTCATTTGCTGCGCCCTCGCCGTGATCCGGAGGGTGGGGCTCATCCCGATTCGGTTCACCCGTTCCGAAAGCATGCGGTCCCCTGCGAGCGCTTGGTCAGTCCTGCTTCTTCTTCAGGATGGCCTTCAGGTCGATACCGGTGAGGTTCTCCACCACCTCAGGGAGCTGGGCGAGGACCGAGGCCACCTGGCCGGTGATCTTGGGCGCCCCCTGGTTTTCCCCGACCATCACGATCTTGTCCACCTTGGCGAGGGGTTCGGCCACGGCGCGGGCCAGGTCCGGGAGGGTCTTGAGGGCGGTCTCCTGGAGGGCCGCATCGGTGTATTCCTTGTAGGCCGAGGCCTTGTCGCGCATGGCCTCGGCCTCCGCGGCCCCCCGCGCCCGGATGGCGTCCGCCGCCGCCGCGCCCTCCAGGCGGACCCCGGCCGCCCGCCCCTTGGCTTCGAGCTCCTTGCGGTACGCCTCCGTTTCGGCCTCCAGCTTGGCCTGGTACTGCATGGCTTCGGCCGGTCGTTTCACCGTGGCCTCGAGCTCCTTCTCCCGGCGCTCGATCTCCTTCTCCCCGACGCGCGCCGCCAGTTCCACCTCGGCGAGGCGGACGGCGAACTCCTGCCGCTTGAGCTCCTCCGAGAGCCTCGCCCGCTCGAGATCGTAGGAGACGTCCGCGGCGGCCCTCTTGACGTTCACGGCGGCCTGGAATTCGGCCCGCTGGATCTCGAAGTCCCGCGTGGCGCGGGCCAGTTCGGCCTCGGCGTTCAGGCGGGCCACGTCCCCCTCCTTCCGGTACTCGGAGGCGCGGATGGCGGCGTCGCGCTCGGTTTCGGCCTGGGCGATGGCCGCGTCGCGCTTTACCTCGGCGATGCGGCGGGCGCCCAGGGATTGGATGTAGCCCTGGGAGTCGCTAATGTCCTTGAGGGCGAAGGAAACGAGCTCCAGCCCCAGCCGCGCGAAGTCGTCGGCGGCGCGCTCGCGGACGCGCTCAGCGAATTCCTCGCGCTGGGTGTAGATCTCTTCCACGGAGAGGGTCCCGAGGATGGCCCTCATGTGGCCCTCCAGGACCTCTTGGGCCACGTAGACGATGGCCGAGGCCCCCTTGGAGAGGAAGTTCTCCACGGCCCGGTGGAGGAGCGGCTCCTCGGCGCAGGCCTTCACCTGTCCCTGGGCCTCGGCGGAGAGGAGGACCCCCTGGGCCGTGAGCACCTCGGGGCACCGCAGGGAGAGGGACATGACCTCCAGGGGCAGCACGTCCACCGTCTCCATGAGCGGCATGACAAAAGTCCCGCCCCCTACCTGGAGCCGGTAGCCCACCTTGCGGGACCTCCCGTCCGGTTCCGTCATCGTGGAGCTTCGTCCCGAAATGACGAGAACCTGGTTGGGGCCCACCTTCCGGTAGTTGAAGGCCCAGAGCACGAGGAAGGCGACGAGGACGACGGCTACGGCCGACGGCACGACGATCCACACCATGGGAACCCCCTCCGGCGCCCTCGGACGCCGAGCGATTCGGACTAGGCCAATTCTTCCACCCTCGCAGGGCGGCCGATGTGGAATCCCTGGGCGTACCGGAAACCCACGGACCGGCACGCGTCCAGCTCTTCGGCGGTCTCGACCCCCTCGGCGAGGGAGGCAATTCCCAAGTCCCGGGTCATGCGCACGAGGACCTCGAGGAACTTGGCGTAGCGTTTGGGTTTCAAAGGGAGGTGGCGGACGAGGGACGCGTCAAACTTCAGGTAGTGGGGGGGGACCTCGATGAGCTCCAACAGGCGCGCCTGGCCTGCCCCGAAGTCGTCGTACGCCAGCCACACGTCGATGGAAAGGAGTTCCTCCTTGAGGCGGCGCATGGATTGCGGATCCGTCACCGCCTTCTCGCTCACCTCCACGGTGAGCGGCATCCGGGGCCGCTCCTCGCGCACCGACCGGAGGGCTTCCAGGAAGACGGGGTCGGCGGTCTCGGCGGGATGCACGTTGATGAAGAGCGTGGGACAGTCGGGCAGGTCCTGTCCCGCACGGAGGCCTTCCTCCCAGAAGATCCGGCTCAGGTCGGTTTCGAGCCCGAGAATCTGGGCGATGGCGAACAACGATTCAGGATCCTCCGGAAGGCCCTCGGCGGTCCCCCGCCCGAAGATCTCGAAGCCGTGGGTCCGTCCCGTCGCCAGGTCCACAATGGGCTGGAACCGGGGCTCCACCGCCCTGCGGTCGATGAGATCGCGAAACCGGGCGGCCACGCTCTCCACGTCCCGGTCCGGCGCGAGAAGCTCCAACGACGTGCTCGTGTCCTCCGTCGATTCCTCCGCCTCACGCCGGAGCCGGAACTCGAGGTCACCGAAGCGGATGGCATCGCCCGCTTGGAGGGGAACCTCCTCCTCGCCCAGGCGCAGGCGGTTCACGAAGGTCCCGTTCTTGCTGGCCAGGTCCTGCAGGAGGAGCTCCCCGCCCCGCGAGAAGATCTGGGCGTGGGCGCGGGAGATGCTCCTGGATTCGAGGTGGAGGTGGCATTCGGCGCGTCGGCCCACCAAGAATGGGAGGTCCCGGAGGGGCACCCGAAGCGCCTTGCCGCCGTCCATCGTCCCTTCCAGATACCAGCCCAGGGGCCTTCCCCGCTCGTCCATCTCCAGAAGTATACCCGCCTGGGGCCTGCCACCGGAAGGCTGAGCCCGCCCCGGCTCAATCCCCCGAGGCGGGGAGAATGGCCAGGAGGAAGGCGGCCACGGCGGCGTGGGCGAGACCGTACCGAGAGTCCCTGAGGACGAGGGAGAGCGCCAGGCCCATAATGGCGCCCCCCTCCACCAGGGCGGCGGCCAGGATGAAGCGCTGAACGGGCCAGGGCCGGGGCCCCGACCGGAACAAGGAGGGGGCCTGCGCCTTTCGACCCAGGATCGACCCCGCGGCCCACGCTCCGAGCGCACAGAGGGTGAGGGCGTAGAAGAGGGGGGCCGCTGGCGCCTCGGGGACCGTCGGGAGGGACCAGTCGGGCGGGCCGGCCACGAAGACGGCGATCGCGCCGTAGAGAAGAACCGAGATGACGAATGCCGCCTTGAGAAACCGGGCGATCCCCATGGCTTGCCTCCCCTGACCGCATTCTCTCAGGTCAAAAGGACGCGGGACAAGCCCGGGAGGGGGGCCAGCCGCCTTTCCCACCGGGAAGGGAGAGCCTTCGGCGAGGCCCGTACGGGTCTAACTTTTCGCCTTGACCCAATTGCGCGAAACCTCGGCCCAGTTCACCGTGTTCCACCAGGCGGCAAGGTAGTCGGGACGGCGATTCTGATACTGGAGGTAGTAGGCGTGCTCCCAGACGTCCACCCCCAGCAGGGGCACCTTCCCCTCCATCAGAGGGCTGTCCTGGTTCGGGCGGGCGAGGACTTCGAGGCGCCCTCCGGTCCAGACGAGCCAACCCCACCCCGAGCCGAACTGTCCCGCGGCCGCGTTCGTCAGCCGCTCCTTGAAGGACTCGAAGGAACCGAATTCCTTCTCCAGTTCTGCGGCCAGGTCTCCCGATGGAGCTCCGCCCGCTCCGGGGGCCATGATCTTCCAGAAGAGCCCGTGGTTGGCGTGGCCTCCACCGTGGTTGCGCACGGCCGTGCGGATGGAATCGGGAACGGTGGCGATGTCGCGGAGAAGGTCCTCCACGGGCTTCTTTTGCAGGTCCGGGTGGCCCTCCAGGGCCTTGTTCAAGTTCGCCACGTAGGCGGCGTGGTGCTTGCCGTGGTGGATCTGCATCGTGCGGGCGTCGATGTGGGGCTCAAGGGCCTCGGGGGCGTACGGGAGCTGGGGAAGTTCGTGCATGGATTCCTCTCCTGGGATCGAAGGGCGCCCCGCCTCGCCCCTCGGATGGGCTCGGGGTGCCGGGGCGCATCCCCGGTCCAACGGGTCCGCGGCTCTTCTTATTCCTCCCGGCCTCCTGTAAGATGGGCCGCTCGGGGGGCGGTCGGACGTGGAAGCCTTTCTGGCCCGGTACGGGCTCCTGGCGGTTTTCGTGGGGATGTGGGTCGAGGGCGAGACGGTCTTGCTCGTCTCGGGCTTCCTGGCCCACCAGCGCCTCATCTCCCTGTGGGCCCTTCTTCCCGTGGCGTTTCTGGGAGCCTTTTCGGTGGACAACGCCTTTTACGCCGCCGGGAGATTCCTGTCCTCGCACCCCCGCGTCCGCCGGTTCCTCGAACGGCCCGCCCTCCAGCGCCTACACCGACACGGAGAGAGCTGGGGCGCCTTCCTCCTGGTGCGTTTCCTCTATGGAACGCGGGCCCCGTTCATGGTCTATCTGGGAAGCCGGCCCCTCCCCTATGCTCGCTTCGTTCTGAGGGAGGTCCCCGCCCTGCTCCTGTGGAGCGCCCTCTGGATCTTCTTCGGCCACGCCCTCGGCCGGGCGCTGGTGGTTCTGCTGGGAGAGCTCCATTCCTCCCACAGGACGGCGGTGGTGGCGATCCTGGCCTTGGCGGGGTTGCTGGTGATGTTGATCCTCGCCGCGGGCACCCGGGTCCGGTCCCGGCGCGCCGCGGCCCTCGGAACGCCGTGAACCCCGTCGCGCTCCTGGGCCTGGCCGCGGCCCTCGCCATGGATGCCTTTGCGGTGGCGGTGGCCACGGGACTCTACCTTCGAACCGTGTCCGGGCGCCAGACCTTTCGGCTGGCCTTCCACTTCGGCCTCTTCCAGGCCCTCATGCCCGTCCTGGGATGGGTGGCGGGCCGGACCGTGGCCGACCTCCTGGCCCGCTGGGACCATTGGGTGGCCTTCGGGCTTCTCCTCGCCATCGGGGGGCGGATGATCTGGGAGAGCAGGCGAGGCGACGAAAGGGAAGGAAGGGGAGACCCCACGCGCGGGGTCTCTCTGGTCGTTCTTTCCCTGGCGACCAGTATGGATGCGCTGGCGGTGGGGTTGAGCCTCTCCCTGCTCGACGTGGAAATCCTCTGGCCCGCCGCGGTCATCGGCGCGGTATGCGCCGCCCTCACCTGGGCCGGGCTTCACCTGGGACGCCTGGCCGGAGGCGCCGCCCGGCTGGGCCGGTGGGCGGAGCGGGCGGGGGGCATCGTGCTCCTCGCCATCGGCGTGCACATCCTCTGGGAGCACGGGGCGTTCTGAGGTCTTCCCCGCGGGAGGCTACTCCTCCTTCCAATCCGGTACGCGGCCGGGGGTCCAAGGAGCCCCCAGGCCCTCCATGCGGGCCTCGAAGGCGGAGACGTCCTGCGCAAGCCTCCTGAGGTCCGAGAGGAAGGGCCCGAAGGCGGCGGAAGCCGCCCGCACCGCGTCCTCGTGAGTTCCCGTGGGCTGGGAGGTGGTCCCGAAGTGGCCGCCCACGACCTGTTGCACCCGCTCGAGGATGGAGGGCGGATCGGGTTCGTTCCGGCGCCGGACAGTCGCGTCCCCGCGCAGCCGGACGGCGAGGTCCTGTAGCCGCCCTTCGAGCCGCCGGACGTCGAGGGCCGCCTCGGGCGGAGCCGAGGGAGAATCGTCGACGGCCCTGGCCAGGTGGGCCAGGCGGACCTTTAATTCGTCCAGGAAGGCGTCCGAACCCAGAACCGCGCGCTGGAGCCTCTGGGTCTTCCGACCGAAGGCCAGGGTCTCCGCCCGCTGGGCCTGAGACAGTTCCCCGCTCCAGAGCGGTTCCACGGTGAAGGAGCGGGGCTCCGACAGGGCCTTGACCGTCCCGCCCGCGCGGGAGAACAGCTGGACCCGGTAGGTCCCTGGAGCGGCGAGGGGTCCCATCGGCACCGGCGCCCACGGATTGAAATCCTCGGGGACCTGGAGGCGAACCGGGTCCGAAGGCGGGAAACGCAGGTCCCAGGCCACGCGGTGAAAGCCCGCGGTGACGGGGCCCGTCAACGTGCGGACCGGGTTTCCGTCGGCGTCGCTCACCACGAGAAGGACGGCCGGGGCCTCCTCCCGGTCCTCGGCGCGGAGCGCGTCCCAGGTCGGGTAGGGGACCGCCCTCTTTTCCTCCAAGGCTTTCTTTTCGGCTTCCTGCCGCTGCTTCTTCAGGCTCCGGATCTCCTCCTTCAACCGGTAGGTGAAGACGGCGCCGAAGGGCGGGTTGGGCGCGGTGAAGAAGCCGTCCCCCAGGCTGGCCTTTTCGGGAAGCCCGAGGGGGGAGGATGGAACGTAGAGCCAGGCCTTTTTCACGGGGTAGAGGGCGGCGGGGCGTTGGAGGGCCTCGGCGGTGGCCTCCCTCAGCGGTGAATAGTCGTCGAGGATGTAGAGGCCCCGCCCGAAGGTGGCCACCACCAAGTCGTCCTCCCGGCGCTGGATTTCCAGGTCGCGGACGGCGATGGTGGGCAGGCCCCCCTTGAGGCGGATCCACTTTTTGCCCCCGTCCCTGGAGAAAAAGAGGCCGAATTCGGTCCCCGCGAAGAGGAGGTCTTTCTCCACGTGATCTTCCGCCACGGCATACACGGTCCCCCGGGCGGGGAGGTCGCCGGCGACGGAGGCCCACGTTCGGCCCCGGTCCGAACTCTTGAGGAGGTAAGGCTTGAAGTCTCCCTCCTTGTGGTTGTCGAAGGCCGCATAGACCACGTCCGGCTCGTGGCGGGAGGCCTCCAGGTCGCTCACGTAGGCCCGTTCGGGGACCCCCGGAAAGGTCGCCACCGCGCGCCAGGCGCCTCCGCCGTCCTCGGTGACCTGGATGAGTCCGTCGTCGGTCCCTGCGTAGAGGAGCCCTTCCAGGAGCGGGGACTCGTTGAGGGAGACCACGTTACCGTAAAAGGACGTGGAAGCGTTCTTGGCCACCGCGTCCACGCCCCACACCCTCCCCATCATGGGCAGTGTGTTCCGGTCGATCCGCCGGGACAGGTCCGGGCTCACCGCCCGCCAGGAGGAGCCGCGGTCGTCGCTGCGGAAGACCATCTGAGCGGCGAAGTAGAGCCGGGCCGGGTCGTGGGGGCTCACCAGGAGGGGCGAATCCCAGTTGAACCGCAAAGGGTCGCCGCCCGGGGCGGGCTGGGGCTGGATGTCCAGAATTTCCCCCGTCCTCCGGTCCCAGCGGATGAGCCCCCCATACTGGGATTGGGAATAGACGATGTCGGGATTGTCCGGGTCCACCTGGGTCTTGAAGCCGTCCCCCCCAACGGTGACGACCCAGTCGGCGTTGGTGATCCCGTGGGTGGTCGTCGTGCGGGAGGGGCCGCCCAGGGTGTTGTTGTCCTGGGTGCCTCCGTAGACGTTGTAAAAGGGGCGCGCGTTGTCCGGGGTCACCCGGTAGAATTGCGTCACGGGGAGGTTGTCCGTGAACTTCCACGTGGCGCCGCGGTCGAAGCTCTCGTAAATCCCGCCGTCGCAGCCCGCGAGCAGGTGGTCCGTGTCCCGGGGGTCGATCCAGAGGGCGTGGTTGTCCACGTGCTTGAAGCGCTCGCCCACCTTCCGGAAGGTCTTTCCCCCGTCTTCGGTGACCTTCATCCACGTGTCCATGAGGTAGACCCTGTCCGGGTCCTTGGGGTCGGCGATGATTTCGTTGTAGTACTGTCCGGAAGAGGTCTGGATGTCGCTCTGCTTCACCCAGGTCTCGCCGCGGTCCTTCGACCGGAAGAAACCGCCCTCCTCGAGGGCCGCCTCGACGATGGCGTAGACCACGTCGGGATCGGCGGGGGAGATGGCCAGGCCCACCCGGCCCAGGTCCGCCTTGGGCAGGCCCTGGGATACTTTCCGCCAGGTCTCCCCGCCGTCTGTGCTCTTGTGGATCGCCGCCTCGGGGCCCCCGTTCACGAGGCCCCACACGTGTCGGCGGCGCTGGTAGGACGCCGCCAGGAGGACGTCCGGATCCCGGGGATCCATGACCACGTCGGTGACGCCCGTGTCGTCGCTGATCTTCAGCACCTGCCTCCAGGTCTTGCCGCCGTCCGTCGTCTTGTACAGGCCGCGATCCCCCCCACGGGCCCACAGGGGGCCCTGGGCCGCCGCGTACACCGTATTCGAATCCCGAGGATCCACCAGGATCTTGGCGATGTGCTCCGAGGCCTTGAGCCCCACGTTCTTCCAGCTCCTGCCCGAGTCTTCGGACCGGTACACGCCGTCCCCGTACCCGACGCTTCGCTGGCTGTTGTTCTCTCCGGTGCCCACCCACACCACGAAGGGGTTCTTCGGATCCAGGGTCACGCAGCCGATGGAGTAGGAACCTTCGGCGTCGAAGACGGGCGTCCACGTCGTGCCCCCGTTCTCCGTGAGCCAGACTCCGCCCGAGGCGACGGCCACGAAGCGGCGCTCGGGCCGCTGGGGGTCCACGGCGAAGTCTCCGATCCGCCCCGACATGAGGGCGGGCCCCAGGGGCCGGAGGGCCAGGCCGTCGAAGGCCGCGGCCGGGTCGGTCTTCGGGTTTTCTTGGGCGCCGAGCGGCGGGGAGAGCAGGACCGCGGCGGCCACCGCGAGGGACGCGAGGGAAACTCTCGTAGACAGGCCCATGTGGATCCTCCAAACGGCGGTTCGGCCGCCTGGGGGGCGGCCGTGGGAGTTCGAGGAGCCGGCGTTCGGCGGGTCAGCGCCCCCTGGAATCCAAGGAAGCCAGCAGAACGCGGGCCTCCCGCTGGATCAGGCTGTTTCCGCGCTTTCGCCCCACGTCCTCGTCCTGGACCTTTTCCAGGAAGCCTAGAATGCGGCAGTGGTTCTCCCAGGGCTCGGCATCGGCTTTCCCGAAGCGGCACGTGGGACACTCGTTGTTGCAGCCGAGGTCCTTGAGGGCCTCCGTGCGGTCCAGCTCCTCGAGCATGTCCCGCAGGGCGTACATGGACTCGGGCTTGGCGTTGGTGGCGTAAGCCTCGAGGACCTTCCGGATCTCGTTGAGCAGTGCGGCGCCGGCCATGGATCTCCTCCCGAGGATCGCAAGCCGCCACTTTACCCGACCCGGCGGCAAAGTCAATCGGGGCGTCCTCAGGATCCCGCCGGGGCTACAACCGCCTCCCAGCCTCCCGGATCGGCGACGGGTCTTCACGCCCGGAGGCCGCCCGATGGATTAGGAGACGCTTCGAGAGCCTTCTTCATTCTCCGGCCAGGGCCGCGAGCACCCGGCCGATCTGATCCCTGTGGTGGCGGATCACGTCGTCTGGCGTGCCCCAGGAGCCGGCCTTGCGCGCCAGGACTTCCACCACCTTTCCAAGGCTCTCCGGGGTCGGGCGGTCGTACTCCCCGCCGGACTCGCGGAAGGCCAGGCGCACCGCGCCCTCCACGTTGGCCAGGAGGGCCTCTTCCGTGGGAGTCTGGCCGAGCCGCTCCCGGGCCCGGGCGAAGGTCTCCTTCTGGGCCTCCAGGAAGCACCGGACGATGAGTCCCCGGGCCTTCTCCGGCGTGAGATTCAAAAGGTCCGCGGCGGGAACGACCCATTTGACGTGCGATAGCTCACCGGCCATGGGCTCACCCCCTCTCAAAATGGAAACGGTCCGAAACCGAATTTCTCGAGGTTGGTTCCGCCAAGCCCGGTTCGCAGGGGCATGAGGCACACCCCCGGCTCAGGCGCGCTTCCAGCGGACCCCCTGGGGGGTGTCTTCGAGCAGGATGCCCCGCGCCTTGAGTTCGTCCCGGATCCGGTCGGCCTCGGCGAAGTCCCGGAGCTTCCGCGCCTCCTGCCTCCGACGGATCATGTCTTCCACGTCCGCGTCCAGCAGGGTCTTCTCCTCGAGCGGGATTCCGAACACCGCCTCGAAATCCGAGATCAGGCCGAGGGCCTCCTCCCGGTCCGGAGCCCCCAGCCTTCCCTGATCCAGGGCCGTGTTTCCGGCCCGCACGGCCTCGAAGAGGGCCGACAGGGCCACGGCGGTGTTGAGGTCGTCCTCCAGGGCCTCGCGGAAGTCCCTTCGGGCCGCCGCGAAGGAGCCGGAGGCCTCGCCCGAAGGAGTCGGTTCTGCCAGCCGTGACCGGAAGGCCCTGAGCCGGCCCAGGGCCGCCTTGGCGGCCTCGAGGCCCTCGAAGGTGAAGTTCAGGGACTTCCGGTACGGGACGGAGAGAAGGAGGTAGCGGATGGCCATGGGATCCGCCCCCTTCTCGAGCAGGTCCCGCAGCGTGTAGAAATTGCCGAGGGATTTGCTCATCTTCTCCCCGTTCACCATGAGGTGCTCCACGTGGAGCCAGTGGCGGACGGGCGCCTTTCCCGATGCCCCGCGGCTCTGGGCGATCTCGTTTTCGTGGTGGGGGAAGATGAGGTCCACCCCTCCCGAGTGGAGATCGAAGACCTCGCCCAGGTACTTCCGGCTCATGGCCGAGCACTCCAGGTGCCATCCCGGCCGGCCGGGCCCCCACGGGCTCTCCCAGGAGGGTTCTCCGGGCCGAGCGCCCTTCCACAGCACGAAATCCCGGGCCGACTCCTTGTCGTAGTGGTCGCTGTCCACCCGGGCGCCGTCGAGGTTTCCCGACAGGTCCACGGTGCACAGGCAGCCGTAGTCGGGGAGGCTGGAGACGCGGAAGTACACCGATCCCTGGCTCAGGTAGGTGTGGCCGTTGCGCTCCATGTCGGCCACCAGGGCGAGCATCTCGGGGATGTGGTCCGTGGCCCGCGGATAGACGTCCGCCGGCAGGTTGTTCAGGGTGTTCATGTCCTCGAAGAAGAGGGCGGCGAAGCGGTCCGTAAGCTCCCGCAGAGGAATCCCGTCCCGGTTCGAGCGCTCGATGGTCCGGTCGTCGATGTCCGTGAGGTTCTTCACGTGCAGGACCCGGTACCCCTCCCAGAGGAGGAAGCGCTTCAGGAGGTCCTCCGCGCAGAAGGTGCGGAAGTTGCCGATGTGGGCCACGTCGTAGACCGTGGGGCCGCAGGTGTACATCTTCACGAGTCCGGGCTCGAGGGGCTCGAGGGGCTCCACCTTCCGGGAGAGGGAATTGGTCAGCCGGATCACGCCCCGTCCCCGAAGGCCCGTCCCACGACCGGGGCCAGGGCCTTGAGATCTCCCGCCAGCCGGACCAACTCCTCGGGCAGGAGGGCCTGGGGTCCGTCCGACAGCGCGGCGCGAGGGTCGGGATGGACCTCCACCAGGAGGCCGTCGGCGCCCGCCACGGCCGCCGCGCGGGCCAGGGGGAGGACGAGGCGGCGGGCTCCCGAGGCATGGGATGGATCCACAAGGACGGGCAGGTGGGTCATCTCCTTCAGCAGGACCACCGATCCGAGGTCCAGGCTGTTTCGGAGGGAGGGGTCGAAGGAGCGGACCCCCCGCTCGCAGAGCACCACGTGGGGATTTCCGCCCGCCAGGATGTACTCGGCGGCGAGGAGGAGTTCCTCCCGGGTGGCGGCGAGGCCCCGCTTGAGAAGGACGGGCTTTCCGAGCCGCCCCAGCGCCTTCAAGAGGGGGAAGTTCTGCATGTTCCGGCTTCCCACCTGGATCACGTCGGCGAAATCCGCCACGCGGGGCAGATCCTCCCGGTCCAGGACCTCGCTCACCATGGCCAGGCCGTGGCGGTCGCACGCCTCCCGGTGGAGGCGAAGGCCCTCGTCGCCGAGGCCCTGGAAGGCGTAGGGGCTGGTCCGGGGCTTGAAGGAGCCGCCCCGCAGGAGGGCGCCGCCGGCGGCCTTCACCGCCTCGGCGCAGGCCGAGATCTGCTCCGGGCTCTCCACGGCGCACGGGCCCGCCGCGAGGACCAGGGCGCGGGCGCCGATCCGCGCGGGTCCGGCCTCGACCACGGTGCCTTCGGGGCGGATGGAGCGGGAGGCGAGGACGTAGCCTTCCCGGAGGGGGCCCGCCTGCCGGATGCCCGGCAGTGCCGCCAGGCCGTCGCGGACCTCCGCGGAGACCTCTCCGTCCACCACCCATACCTCCCGATCACCGGTCTTCTGGGGCCGGAATGCCACGGCGCGCGAGGAGAGAAGGTCCCGGGCGCGGCCCAGGTCCTCGGAAGTGGCGTCGGCTTCAAAAACGACGATCAAGGCGCCTCCGCAAGAAACCCTAATCTTATGAAAGGGCGGCCCAATCCGCAAGTGCCGCCATCTTCCCTGGTTTGGGCGTCCATCTGACTCCGGGGCGAAGGAGGGAATCGAGGGACTGGCGGAATGAGAATGGGGTCGAGACCGGGGGTCGAGACTGGGGTCACATCTTGCTCTATAGCATTATTGTTTCCCGCCGCGCTCTGCCAGTTTGAGAAGCCTGCCGGCGGTGGCGTAATGGACGCCAAGGTGTTTGGCAATCTCCGCAAGCGTGTACCCGTGAATCACGTGTGCCTCGCGCACCTGCGCAGCCAACCCAATTCTGCCGCCCACCTTCTTCCGATCCGTAATTTCCTCAATCGGAGGCCTCGCCACCATACGCTGAAAACGCGGGTGCTCCTTCACTTCCCGCTTAGCCTCCACCATCTCACGCCATTGATCCACAAACTCCGTAGTGCCCAACAGCATTTGTGCGGTCACTCGCGCAAGCGGGTTCTCCTTTTGGCTCCGCCCTTGCTCGACATACCGCCTGTAAAGCCTTTGCGCTTTCTCTTTCTCCCGGTGAAACTGGGACAGCACCCACGACGTGCTTAGATACGGAAAACTCCTCACCTCTCCGGCCGTTGCCCGGTAGCTGCTCCAGCTCCAATCTCCCGCCCGCGTCACCCTCTTTGCCCGGACCGGGTTCAGCACCACGTACCGGCACACTTCTAACAAATGGCTCTCTTTCTGTACCAATACAGCCTTGAAGCGCCCCTGGAAAAGGTGCCCGCAACGCCCATGTCGACGGTTGAACCCTTGCGTATACTCTCCGTTGATGCGCTGCATCCCAAGAGACAAATTTGCGTTCGGCGTCTCGACCAGCAGGTGGTAGTGGTTGTCCATCAAACAATAGGCATGAACAACGAAGCCGTACCTGGTCACGCCGGTCCCCACCGCTTCGAGAAACGCTTCCCGGTCTATGTCGTCATAAAACACTTGCTGCCGGGCATTCCCGAGCGAGGAAACATGATAAACAGCCCCAGGAAATTCAATCCTCAGCGGACGCGACACTGTGGCCTCCTGCTCCGCCCCTTTTCAATCAATCGTATCGCCCGTTATGCTAGAAAACAAGATGTGACCCCTTTTTCCTACCTCCACGTAGGCATTCCGAAACGGCTCCTCCACGTCCCTCAGGTCCGCGTCGTAGAAGGCGCTGCCCGGCGCATTGATCTGGTTCGTCGAGGCGTCGCAGCCGGAGATCACACCGACGGCGGCGGTCCCTTAGCCTGCACCAGCGTTCTTCAGGGAGACCGCCTTGCACTCCATGAGCGCCCTTGCTTCTTCTGCCCAGGGACCATCCAGCTTGGAAAGAGCCTCGACTTCCACCCATGCCTCCTGCGCCCGATCCAGGTAGAAAAGGTGGATGGCCAACTGCTTTCTTAACAGCGCGCGCTGCGAAAAATCGGGGTGCGCCGCGAGGAAAGTTCGCGCTTGCGAAACAAATTCCTCATAGTTCTTCCGAACCATCCGCCGATGCTCTTCCTGCTTCTCCCTGCTCGCTCCGGTCGGAACGTACCAGACCTGATCCCGAACCTCGGGCGTCACCCTTGATGCTTCCTGCAAGGACATCCCCCCACCCAGCTTGACCAGCACATACCCCGCATACGTGGAGGTGGGGAAGCGGGTGAGGAACTGGTCGGCCCAATTCTCAAGAATCAATCCCCGGAGGGCATTTGGAACGGCCTTCCGTAAGGCCTCCATGGCCAGAAGGTCCTCCCCTTGGGGTTCCTTCACCTCCCACGCCACTTCCTCCGATTCGGTCACTCCCTTCCATACGTCTTCGTTCGCCTCGGTGGCTCGGGTTTTGATGTTGATCTCCGCGAATACTTCGCGCGAATCGAAG
>Ga0209172_10000455_pt1 | contig 113837 bp, 102 predicted proteins | sample LarsenN4metaG_FD_184113 | JGI IMG/M metagenome (GOLD analysis project Ga0209172, IMG submission 184113) | Hot spring sediment bacterial and archeal communities from British Columbia, Canada, to study Microbial Dark Matter (Phase II) - Larsen... ... | reverse complement strand
CGGGCGTCATAACTCGTTCCGGGAGACAGAAGCGGCCGAAGATCGTCGTTGAACGGGCGGGACTCGACCTTCGCGGCGAGATTCCTCGCGAAGGCATCGCGGCTCACGCGGCTTCCTTCGGCCTCCATGTACCGGCGGAACGCCGCCACGACCTTCTCGGGATCGACCGGCTTCCTTCCAAGACCGATCCACAGATCGAAGAGATCGCGCCCTTTGCGGCGCTGGTAGAGCGCGCGGAGCTTGGTGGCCAAGAGCTCCTCCATCGTGTAGGTCTGGATCTCGGCCCGACCTTCGAACCAGGGCGAGCGGACGCTCAAGGAGCGACCCGCGGTCCCGAAGACGGAAAAGTGCTCCCGCGTGTTGATCTCGACCTTCAAGCGGAGAGGAGTCACGGGCGGAATTTCCGACTCCATGCGATAGCGCAGCGTGACATTGTCGGGATTGTTCTCACGGCGGGGCTTCCCGAGCACGGGATCGAGCCGCGTGCGGATGCCGTCGAGAACGGGCCCGATGGGCCCCGGGGCGGTTTGCACAAGGTCGATGTCCTCGGAGTAACGCCTGGGCGGCGTGATGAACAGCTTGTGCAGGGCCGTTCCGCCGCGGAGGAGAAGCTCTCGGGAGAGCGCCGGCTCCTGGTAGATCTCGATGAGCGCGCGAGACAGGATCAGGTCCTGCTCGACCTGGGCGTCCTGCGGCCACGGGACGACGTTCCTCCAGTGGGTGATCGCGGCTTCGGGAATCACGCTTCGGGCTCCAGATCCACATTGACGAGGAGACGCCACCTGCGGCTCTCCGAGGCCCCGCCGACCGGGGCACCCGGATCGAGCGGGCGCAGGGGAGCCTCCGCGACCCACGCCGCCAGGACCTTGGCAAGATCCCGGCGGCCGAGCCGGTCCAGGAGATAGCCCAGCCGCTGGGCCACGATGACCTCTCCGTGCCGCTTCATGATCTCGTGGAGTCTCTTCTCGTCAAGCTTCTCGGCCAGTTCCGAGAGGACCGTGGCGACATTCTCCAGTCCGCCGGCGGCCTTGAAGTACCGGACCAGGTCCCACGCCGTCGTCTCGGGGGTCGCCACCTTCATGAAACCCGTCGGGGTCTTGGCGTCCTGGGTCTGCGAGCGGTCGAAAGAGCCCTTCCCGTAAAAGCGAATCTGAACGTTTCCTGCACGGATGGGCCGGATGGCCCGCTCCGGGATGATGACCTGGAACTCCTGGGGACGATGGTGCGCCGCGCCGTGGAACTGGGCGGCGGACAGCAGGCCCACGTAGTACGGTCGGCCCGCGTGCTTCATGAGCTCGTGGATGAACCACTCGGGCGGCAGCGTCCCGGCGGCGCGGTGCTGCGGGTCCACGATCACGTAGAACCCGGACCGGGGCATGACCAGCCAGCCCGCCTTGACCAGGCGGTGAAGCGCCATGTAGGCCGCCGGCCGGGAACGCCGGAGCCGGCGCTCGGCCTCTTTCCGGGTGAAGGTGTACCGGCCCTGGCCGAGGAGGTTCTCGACGAATCGGCCTGCGGGACTCGATGCGGGCGTTCTCATATCGGTTGCAGATTATAACGCTATGCGTAATGATTTGCAACCTGTTTTCCGGCCCTTCAGGCGGGCTTTCCGCCGGTCCGGCAGGCGTTGAAAAGCAGGTCCGCGACAATGGCGTCGTGGCGGGCGCGGATGAGGTCGCCGTCAAACGCGACCCGGCCGGTGTAGAAGCGGTTCCGCAGCATGCCCCGGATCGTGGAGGGCCGCCATGCGCCGCCGTTCCGTGTCGGGGCCTTCTCTTCGCGCAGGGCCTTGGCCATGGCGGGAAGGCTCCGGCCCTCGGCCGCCCAGCGGAAGATGCGCTCGACCACGGCCGCCTCATCGGGTACGACGGCGATGGTCCCGCCGTCCGTCCGGCGGTAGCCGTAGGGAACCCAGCCGCCGGTATAGCCGCCCTCGGAGGCTTTCTTCCGCTTCCCCTTCGAGAGCCGCTCGTAGATCACGCGGCCCTCTTCCGCGTGGACCGCCTCTCCCGCAAGGTCCGCGAGCTCGCCCAGATGGTCGACGAGCTCACGAAGAACGGCGTCACCCTCAAGAGCATCACCGAGCCCTTCGACACCGCGAACGCCGCCGGGAAGATGATGCTCCAAATGCTCGGCGTCTTCGCTGAGTTCGAGCACGCGACCATCGTCGAGCGCACGAAGGTCGGCATGGAGAAGAAGGCGGAGGGCGGGAACTTCGTGGGCGGCAACGTCCCCTACGGCTACCAGCTCAACCCGGAGAAGGGCCTGGTCCTCAACGAGGAGGAGGCGCTCATCGTCCGCAAGATGTTCAAGATGTACGCCCTCGGGAAGGAAGGCGCCTCCGCGATCTGCAACGAGCTCAACGAGGCCGGACACCGGAACCGCAACGGCCGGAAGTGGGGCCGGCGCGTCGTCCTCTACATGCTCAAGAACCCGGTCTACGTCGGGAAAATCCGCTGGCGCGAGGTGCTCTACGAGGGCCAGCACGAGCCGCTCGTTTCGGAGGTGCTCTTTCAGAAGGCGAACGAGGTCCTGCAGGAGCGGCACGAGGACCTCAAGGGCCGGCAGTGGCACAACGGCGACGAACGGCTCCTCACGGGCATCATCAAGTGCGCCCGCTGCAAGAGCCACATGTTCGGAGGCGGGGGTTACAAGAAGGGCGTCCACGTCCCGTACTACGTCTGCTCAAAGCGCTTCAACGACCACGATTGCGAGCAGGAGTACGTGCGGGCCGAGCTCCTGGAGGCGGCGGTCACCGAGGACATCAAGGCCATGTTCCGCGACGAGCAGTTCATGGCCCGCGTCTGGGCCGAGGCGAACCAGCGCCTCTGCGCCGAGAAGCCATCCCTGGAGAAGGAGATCGGCCGGGTCGAGGCCCAGGTCGCCAAGACGCAGGCGGCCATGGACCGCTACTTCGAGGCCTTCGAGGCGGGAAACCTGAAGCCTGAGCTCTGCAGCGAGAAGGTCCTGGACCTCCGCGCCCGGCTGGAGGAGCTGGAGGCCGAGAAGCGGGACCTGGAGGCGCGGCGGAAGCGCCTGGACCTCCCGGAGGTCGACCGGGAACTGCTCCTCGCCGCGGTGGATGAGTTCGACAAGGTGATGGCGGAGGGGACGAACCCGCAAAAGAAGGACCTTCTCCGCCGGCTGGTGAAGAAGGTCCTCGTTCACGACCGGCGTACGGTCGAGGTCTGGTACGAGTTACCGAACCAGGCCTCGGTTCGTACACCGGGAAATATGGCTCCCCGGGCAGGGCTCGAACCTGCAGCCTAGCGGTTAACAGCCGCTCGCTCCACCATTGAGCTACCGGGGAATGTTATTCGCTCGTCCTGCCCGGGGAGCCGCCTGGTCCCGAGCAGATGGTTGTCGGCTGGTCGAGTCTCTCAAGACGCTCTGAATTTCCCCTCTCGCCGGGTCCCCGGCCGGGCTCGAATCCCGCGTCCCGCGGGATTAACAGCCGTCCGGGTCCGCCACCGGCGGACTCGCTCCCCGCCCGGGGGGCCGTCTCGGCCCGCGGGCTCCTTGTTCTGCTGTGGGTGCTGCCCCATTAAGGAGTCCGCCCTTCCCTTGGCGCTCTATCCCATCTCCTGAGGAGACGCAGCGGGGCAGGAACTTCCCGTCCGGAACGGCTCGTACTATACCAGCCGCGGGGCGGTGTCGCAAGCCGGTTGCGCGTCAGGTCTTCTTTTTCAGGTCATTCAGGATGAGCTTGGCGGCGCCCTTCAGCGTCTCGAAGACGCCGATGCCTTTGGGCGCGCAGGCCTCGAACCAGGGGACGTTGCGGGGATTCAAGGCCGCCTGCAGCCCCTCGACGGGCACGATGTTGGGCAGGTCCCGCTTGTTGTACTGCAGGACGAACGGCATCAGCTCCAACTTCATGTTCTGCTCGGCCAGGTTGACCTCCAGGTTCTCCAGGCTCTCGATGTTCGACTCCATCCGCTCGATCTGGGAGTCGGCCACGAAGATCACGCCGTCGGCGCCGCGGAGAATGAGCTTCCGGCTGGCATCGTAGAAGACCTGTCCCGGCACCGTGTACAGGTGGAAGCGCGTCTTGAAGCCGCGGATCGTTCCCAGTTCCAGCGGCAGGAAGTCGAAGAACAGGGTGCGCTCCGTCTCCGTGGAGAGGGAGATGAGCTTGCCCTTGCTGTTGGGATCCACCTTGGAATAGATGTACTGCAGGTTGGTGGTCTTCCCGCACAGCCCGGGCCCGTAATAGACCAGCTTGCAGTTGATCTCCCGCGCCGCGTAATTGATGAAGGACACGCCGCCGCCTCAGCGCCTGAAGAGGTTCTCGATGTCCTCGTCGGTGATCTGGGCGAACTGCGTCTGAAATGCCGCCCGGCCCCGGCCCGCCTCCTGCTGGGTGCGCACCGCCATCTCGGCAAAGATCTGGGCGATCTCCTCGGATGCGCGCTTGACCCGCAGGCGCACCAGCCCCAGGGACGACCGCTGGTCAAAGAGCACGACCAGGATCCCCCGCTGCGCCACCACCGAGATGTGCAGGTGATCCTTCTCCCCCTCGTGGAAGAGGACGCTGAACTCCTTCTCTCCCAGCAGCTGGGCCAGGCCGCCCGTGGCGGCGATGTTGCCGGCCGTGAGGGAGGCCAGGGAGGTGGTGTCCACGCCGGCCGTCTCCCCCGCCGAGGCGACGAGCTGCCCGCTCTTGTCGATGAGGAAGACCGCCCGGCTCTTGGAGTCCGTCCACAGGCGTGCCAACACGGCCGTGAAGCGGCGCTCGTCCTCCTCGTACAGCGTCAGGTCCGTTCCCTGCATGCCGTCCGGCCTCACCCGTCAGGTGATCTCGCGGCGCCCCTCCAGCGCGCGCGCCAGCGTCACCTCGTCCGCGTACTCCAGGTCCCCGCCCATGGGCAGCCCCCGCGCGATCCGCGTCACCTTCACCGCGAACGGCTTCAGCAACCGCAGCAGGTAGAGGGCGGTCGCCTCGCCCTCGACATTGGGGTTGGTGGCCAGGATGACCTCGCGGACCCCGCCGGCCTCCAGGCGGGCCACGAGGTCCTTCGCCCGGATCTGGTCCGGCCCGCGTCCGTCCAGCGGGGAGAGCGATCCTCCGAGGACGTGATATAGCCCGCGGAACTCCTTCGTCTTCTCGATGGCCAAGAGATCGTTGACCTCCTCCACCACGCAGAGGATCTGGGTGTCGCGGCGGGGGTCCTGGCACACCCCGCAAAGCTCCGCCTCGGCGATGTTGAAGCACCGGGAGCACAGCCGGGTCCGGTCCTTGAGCGCGACGATGGCCTCCGCCAGCGCCGCGGCCGTCTCGCGCGGCGCCTTGAGCAGGTGGAAGGCCAGGCGCTGGGCCGTCTTGGGGCCGACGCCGGGCAGGCGCACCAGCTCTTCGATCAGGGCCGACAGCGCGGAGGGTGTGATGCTCGTCACAGCGGCGCCTCTCCCTCCCCTAGAACAGGCCCGGCAGGCCCAGCCCGCCCGCCGCGCGGGAGACCTCCTGGGCCAGGAGCTCGCGCGCCCTCCGCAGGGCGTCGTTGGCCGCAGCCATCACCAAGTCCTGTAGCATCTCCAGGTCTTCCCCCCGGGCCACCTCGGGGTCGATGCGCACCGAGAGGATCTCGCACTTTCCGTTGGCCACCACGGTCACCATGCCGCCGCCGGCGCTGCCCTCGACGGTCTTGGCCGCCACCTCGGCCTGGATGCGATCCATCTCGGCCTTCATCCGCTGGGCCTGCTTCATCAGATCGCCGAGACCCTTCATGTCTCCTCCCTACGTGCCCACCTCGCCGACCACCGTGCCCCCGAAGAGCTCCAGGGCCTCGCGGACCAGCGGGTGCTCCCGAACGCGCGGCGAGGGCGCGGGGGCCCGGCGGACCTCCACCACCGGATCCGGGCGAGCTGGTGGGGGAGCGGCAAAGCGGTACTCGACCCGCAGCCGGCGGCCATAGGTCTCGGCGGCGGCGTCTGCGATCAGCTTCCGCGTTTCGGGGTCCTCCAGGGTATCGCGGACGAAGGCGTTGCCGTTCGTCACCTCCAAGGTGAGGGTCTCCGCTTCCAGCCGGGCCGGCTGGACTTCCGTCAACACCGATGCCAGCCGCTTGCGTCCCCGCAGGCGTCCGACGAGGCTCGCCCATCCCGTGGCAACGCCCGGGGCCTCGGCCTGGGCGCTCGGGGTCTCCGGGGGTCGAACGGGCGCGGGCGCTGGCGACGGGTGTGCGGCTTCCGCCAACGGCACCGGCCGCGCGGCGGGGGCGGGGCGGGGACCGAACAGGGGCAGCTCGCCTGTCGCCGCTGGCGGCGGCCCACCGGGCAACCGGTCCTCCAGGGCCACGAGGCGGCTCAGGATGTCTGCCAGCCCCTGCAGATGCCGGATCTCCGTCAGGCGAAGCAGCGCCATCTCGAGCAGAAATCGCGGCTGGGCGGCCCGGCGCATCTCGCCTTCTGCCTGCTGGAGGGTTCGAATCATCAGCTCCAGCTCGGGCACGCTGACGCGCTCTGCTTGACGGCGCGCCACGTCCCGGGCGACCCGCGCCCCCTCGAGCAGCGGCCCCGGCTCGGAACAGACCTTGAGGATTGCCAGATCGCGGAGATGCCCGATGAGCTCCACTGCGAACTGGCGTAACTCCTGGCCGTGCGCGGCCAGCCGGTCCACCAGGCGAAGCACGCGGGCCGCATCCCGGGTCAGGATCCCTTCCGCGGCCTCCGCCAGCACGTCGGCCTTGACCAGCCCCAAGAGGTCGGCCACGCGCTCGGCCTCCAGGCGATTCCCGAGGCTGGCAATGGCCTGGTCCAGCAGACTCTCGGCGTCCCGCAGGCTCCCGCCGGCCGCCTGGGCCAGAACGGCCAAGGCCCCATCGTCGGGCGTCGCTCGCTCTGCCTCGGCGATTCCGCGCAGGCGCGCAACGATCTCTCCCGCGCCGAGGAGGCGGAAGTCGTGTCGCTGGCAGCGCGACTGGATGGTCGCCGGGATCCGGTGGGGCTCGGTGGTGGCCAGGATGAAGACGACGCGGGGCGGCGGCTCCTCCAGCGTCTTCAGCAGGGCGTTGAAGGAGCTGGTGGAGAGCATGTGGGCTTCGTCGATGATGTAGACCTTGTACCGTCCCCGGGCGGGCGCGTACTGCACCGTCTCCAGCAAATCCCGCGTCTTCTCCACCTGGGTGTTGGAGGCGGCATCCACCTCGAGGCAGTCCACGGAGCGGCCGGCGGCGATCTCCGCGCACGAAGGACAGGTCCCACAGGGTGCAGGGGTGGGGCCTTGGACGCAATTGAGGGCCTTGGCGAGGATGCGGGCTGTCGTCGTCTTGCCGACACCGCGCGGCCCGGCGAAGAGCATGGCGTGGGCGACGCGGTCTGTCGCGATGGCATTTCTGAGGGTGTCGGTGACGTTCCGCTGGCCCACGACTTGGTCGAAGACTTGCGGTCGCCATCGGCGAGCGATGACCTGGTACGCCATTGCTCCTCTGGGGGTTGGGGCGTGCGAGCGCCGGAGGGCCCGCGCGACTCCGATCGGGTAGCCTCGCGGCACGGGCCGCTCGCTGCTTACCGTTGCTTCCTTCCGGACCTGGCGGGGTTCACAGGGCTACCCTGCGCGAGACCCGATCATCAACGCCGCGCGGGCCCTCCGGCGCCCACTCGACGCGGGACTCCACCAATGCAAACCCGATAACCGACAACGGAAGCCGATCAATGGAGATCGCCGGTTGTGCCGCCACAGGCGGATCCGTGTTCCGGGTGAATTTGAGCAGAACACCCCCGCGGGCCGCCCGCGGGGTCCAACGAGGCTGGCGGAGAGGCCGGGATTCGAACCCGGGGTGGAGTTTCCCCCACACACGCTCTCCAGGCGTGCTCCTTCAGCCACTCGGACACCTCTCCGCTCACTCTCCAATGCAAAACCGACAACGGACAACCGATCATTGGGGATCCAGTTGGCCGGTTGTCCGTTGTCGGTTCTCCAGTTGAAATTGCGGGAACGCCGTCATCCGTCAGGCTGGCGGAGAGGGTGGGATTCGAACCCACGTGGGAGTTGCCCCCCAACCCGCTTTCGAGGCGGGCCCGTTACGACCGCTTCGGTACCTCTCCGCTGAACCGGGCCAATGCAAAACCGACAACGGACAACCGATCATTGGGGATCCCGTTGGCCGGTTCTTCCGCCTCCGGCGGATCGGTTTTTCAGTTACACCTGCCGCGCGAGTCAGCCGCGCGGGATGCCCTCGACGAGGGTAATGCGGTACTTGGGATGCTCGAAGGGTTGCATCTCGGGAAACTTGCTGAACAGCCAGCCCTTGAATGTGTCCTTGCCGTCCTCCGACACGGTCACCAGGACTGCCGGGTTGGTCGGGTCGTTGGACGCGGAGGTGATCTCCCCCCCGCTGACCTGTAGGGCCGGCAGGAACTCGCCCACCTTCACGCGCAGCTTGCTTCCCGGAATGGCCAGTTGCCCGCCCAGCTTCACCGTGAAGACCTCCGGGGATCTGCCCCCGTCCTTCTCCTCCACGCGCAGCTTCACGGCCTGCCACTTGCCCTTCACCGGATCCGGAATCCGAACCGGCCGACCTGCCCCTCCCACCTGAGGATGGCCCGGCGGGCCCGCCGCTGGCTCACCCCCCGGCGCCTGCGGGCCGCCTGCCTGGCCGCCGATGGGGGGGTGATCCGGTGGCAGCGCAGCCTGCCCGGAGCCCGGTTGTCCGCCAGGCGCAGGCGACGCCGGGACCGCGGGGGCGGGGCGGGGGGGAGGTGGCGGCTGGTCGAAGATCGCAAAGTAGAGAGCCACCGCTGCCAGCGGAACCGCCACCGCCACGCCGAAGAGGATCAGCTTCCTGAGGGCCGGACCTTCCTCTGCCATATGCGCGCCCCACCTTTGCCGACCCGCGCACTCCATGAATTGGCGGAGAGGCCGGGATTCGAACCCGGGGGCCAGTTTTACCCGACCAACCGCTTAGCAGGCGGCTGCCTTCGGCCGCTCGGCCACCTCTCCGTTCGTGGGCGAATCGGATTCAATCTCACACTGACAACGGACACCCGCTCAATCCCGCTCCTGATCCACCTTGGTTCGTCGTCGGTTGTCGGTTTTACATTTCCAATTCCGGGGCCGCCCTGCGGCCCCGGAATGGCGGAGGGGGTAGGATTCGAACCCACGGACCTTGCGGTCTTCCCGTTTCAAGCGGGACGCCTTCAACCACTCGGCCACCCCTCCAGAGAGACTCCCCACAGCCATCGGGCCTTGAATCCTCCGGCCGACGGCGGCCCTCGACCCGCCCCGACGGCAAGACCCACATAATAGAAAACCCTGTTGACAAAGGGAAGCAGAAACGTGGACGGCTAGGATTTGCCGATCCGCTCCAGCCCGTCCATGTACGGGCGGAGGGCGTCCGGGATGCGGACGCTGCCGTCCGCCTCCTGATAGTTCTCCAGGATTGCGAGCCAGGTCCGTCCTACGGCCACGCCCGACCCGTTGAGGGTGTGGGCGTATTCCACGGGGGCTTTGGGGGCAGGGCGATACCGGATGCTGGCGCGACGGGCTTGGAAGGCCTCGCAGTTGCTGATGGACGAGATCTCCCGATAGGTGGTCTGGCTGGGCAACCATACCTCGATATCGTACGTCTTGGCCGCGGAAAACCCCATGTCCCCCGTGCAGAGCGTCACCACGCGATGCGGGAGGCCCAGGCGCTGCAGGACGGCCTCGGCGTCCCGCGTCATCTGCTCCAAGGCCTCGTAGGATTGTCTGGCCTCGGTGAACTTCACCAGTTCGACCTTGTTGAACTGATGCTGCCGGAAGAGGCCCCGGGTGTCCTTGCCGTACGATCCCGCCTCCCGGCGGAAGCAGGGCGTGTACGCGACATAGGACAGGGGCAGGGTCCCCGGGGGAAGGATCTCCTCCCGGTGCAGGTTGGTGACCGGGACCTCCGCGGTCGGGATCATGTAGAGCCCTTCGTCCTTGGTCTTGAAGGACTCCTCGGCAAACTTGGGAAGCTGACCCGTCCCGGTCATGGCGGCCGCATTCACCAGGATCGGGGGGAACACCTCGGTGTACCCGTGCTCCTTCGTATGCAGGTCCAGCATGAAATTGATCAGCGCGCGCTCCAACCGGGCCCCGAGTCCGGTCAGGACCGCAAACCGCGCCTGGGCCATGCGCGCGGCCCGCTGGAAATCCAGGAGGCCCAGCGCCTCCCCGATCTCCCAGTGCGGCTTCGGGGCGAACTCGAACCGCCGCGGCTCTCCCCAGCGCCGGACCTCGACGTTGGCGCTGCTATCCCGGCCTACCGGGACCGAGGGGTGCGGCAGGTTGGGCACCATCAGCAGGATCGCCTCGCCCTGTTCCTCGCAGGCCCGCACCTCGGCATCCAGCTTCTTGATCCGATCCCCCAGGTCCTTGGTCTCGGCGATGAGGTCGCTGGCGTCCTGGCCGTGGCGCTTCCGCCGGCCGACCTCCTCGGAGAGGGCGTTGCGGCGGTGCTTGAGCTGCTCCACCTCGGAGAGCAGCCGCCGGCGCGCCGCATCGGCCGTCAGGAAATCCTGCAGGTCGAACGCCAGACCCCGCCTCCGCAGGGCGGCCTGCACCGCCTCGAAGTTGTCGCGAACGAATTTAGCGTCTAACACCGCGCCTCTCGTCCTGGCCCGGGCTTATTCCTCGGCCGCGTCCCTTTCCGGACCGCCTGCCCCGCCGCCGGCCTCCCCCTCGCTCTCTTCAACCACCAGGCCGGTGACCGCCGCGACCCGATCGCCGGCCTCCAGGCCCTGGAGGCGCACCCCCTGGGTGGCGCGTCCGATGACGCTGATCTCCCGGACGGGGAGGCGGGTCACCTTCCCCTCCTGGGAGATCATCATCACGTGGTCCTGTTCCTGCACCTGCAGGATCCCGACGACGGGGCCGTTCTTCTCCGTCACCCGCACGTTGATGATGCCCTTGCCGCCGCGACCCTGGAGCCGATACTCCTCCAGCTCGGTGCGCTTGCCGTAGCCCCGCTCGTTCACCGTGAGGATGGTGGTCCCGGGCCGGACGACCTCGGCCGCCACCACCGCGTCCCCGTCCTCCAGGTCGATGCCGATCACGCCGCGCCCCGTGCGGCCGATGGGGCGGACCTCCTCCTCGGCGAACCGGATGGCCATGCCCTGCCGCGTGGCCAGGAACACCTCGTCCCGCCCGCTGATCAGGCGCACGGCGATGAGCTCGTCCCCCTCGTCCAGGGTGAGCCCGATGATCCCGCCGGCGCGGGGATTGGCATAGGCGGCCAGCTCCGTCTTCTTGACCACGCCCCGCCGGGTCGCCATCAAGAGGTACTTGTCCACCTCGAACTGGCGGATCGGGATCATGGCGGTCACCGTCTCCCCCGGCTGCACCTGCAGGAAGTTTACCAGCGCCTTCCCCCGGGCGGCGCGACCGAGCTGGGGCAGCTCGTGGACCTTCAGCCAGTGGACGCGGCCGAGGTTGGTGAACAGCAGGATGTAGCTGTGGGTCGTGGCCACAAACAGGTGCTCCACGTAGTCCTCTTCCTTGGTCGCCATCCCGGTCATGCCCTTGCCGCCGCGCCGCTGCGCCCGGTACACGGTGAGGGGGCTCCGCTTGATGTAGCCGCCGTGGGTGATGGTGACCACCATCTCCTCGTCCGCCACCATGTCCTCGAAGGAGATCTCGGCCGTCTCCTCCAGGATCTGCGTCCGGCGGGGGTCGCCGTACTGCTCCTTGAGGGCCCTGAGCTCCTCCCGGATGATCTCCCGCACCAAGGCGTCGTTGCCCAGGATGGCCTGGAGCTTGGCCATGAGCTGGATCGTCTCCTGGTACTCGTCCTGGATCTTCTGCCGCTCGAGCTGGGTCAGCCGCTGCAAGCGAAGGTCCAGGACCGCCTGGGCCTGGGTCTCGGTCATGCGGAACTGCCGCACGAGGCCCGCCCGGGCCTCCTCCACTGCGCGCGACCGGCGGATGAGCTGGATCACCCCGTCCAGGTGGTCCAGGGCGATCCGGTAGCCCTCCAGGATGTGGGCCCGCTCCTCCGCCTTCCGGAGCTCGAAGCGGGTGCGACGGACGACCACCGTCTTCCGGTGCTCGATGAAGTGCCCGATCACCTCTCTCAGGGTGAGGACCTTGGGCTGGTTATCCACCAGGGCCAGCATGATCACCCCGAAGGTGGACTGCATGGCCGTGTGCTTGTACAGGGAGTTCAGGATGGGCGGGGCCGGCTCGTCCTTCTTGAGCTCCAGGACGATGCGCATCCCCTCCCGGTCCGACTCGTCCCTGAGATCCGAGACTCCGTCGATCTTCCGATCGCGGATCAGCTCGGCGATCCGCTCCACCAGCTTGGCCTTGTTGACCTGGTACGGCAACTCCGTCACGAGGATACTCTCGCGGCCCCCCCGGCCTTTCTCGACGACCGCCTTGGCCCGCATCTGGATCAGGCCGCGGCCCGTGCGATAGGCATCCAGGATCCCCTGCCGCCCATGGATGTACCCGGCCGTGGGGAAGTCCGGTCCGGGCAGCACCCGCATCAGCTCCTCCAGGGGGGCGTCGGGGCTCTCGAGCTGAAGAATCAGGGCGTCAACCACCTCTCCCAGGTTGTGGGGCGGGATGTTGGTGGCCATCCCCACCGCAATTCCCGACGACCCGTTCACCAAGAGATTGGGCAGGACGGCGGGAAGCAGCGCCGGCTCCTGGGTGGTGTCATCGTAGTTGGGGACGAAGTCCGCCGTCTCCTTGTCGATGTCCCGCAGCATCTCCTGCGCCACGCGGGCCAGCCGCACCTCGGTGTAGCGCATGGCCGCGGGGGCGTCCCCGTCCACCGAGCCGAAGTTCCCCTGGCCGTCGATCAGGGGATACCGCATGGAGAAGTCTTGCACCAGGCGGACAATGGTGTCGTAGACCGCAGCATCGCCGTGGGGGTGATACTTCCCCAGGACGTCACCCACCACGCGCGCCGCCTTGCGATACGGTCGGTTGAAGTGGAGCCCCATCTCGTGCATGGCGTACAGCACGCGCCGGTGCACCGGCTTCAGCCCGTCGCGCACGTCCGGCAGGGCCCGGCCGATGATGACGCTCATCGCGTAGTCGAGGTACGAGCGCCGCATCTCCTCGTGGATGTCGGTCGGGTGCACCTCGCCGATGCGCTGCTGGGCAATGCTATCGTTCTGGTCCGGCATGGGCGGCCTTCTCCCCTTTCCGCAGGGCGTTTACCTCTTGGCGCCTGGGCGAGATTTCCGGGCCGGGGTCAGATATCAAGGTTGGTCGCTTCCAGGGCGTGGCTCTCGATGAACTGACGCCGCGGCTCCACCTGGTCCCCCATGAGCGTCGTGAAGATCTGCTCGGCCGCCAGGGCATCCTGGATCTGGACCTTGTAGAGCATCCGGGTCTCGGGGTTCATGGTGGTCTGCCAGAGCTGCTCGGCATTCATCTCGCCCAGGCCCTTGTACCGCTGGATCGTCAGGCCCTTCTTGGCCAACGCCAGGGTGTGCTGGTACAGCGCGGTCCAGTTCTCGGCCTGGATCGTCTCGGACTCGGTCCGGATGGTGAAGGGCGGGTTCCCCAGGGCCTTGAGGGCGGCGGCCGCGGCCTCCAGCTCGCGGTATTCGGCCGAGGCCAGGAGGGCCGGCGAGATGGTGCAGCCCGCGCGCTCTGGGCGCAGCGGCTGGCCCCCCAGGGAGACGACCAGTCTGTGGGCCTCCTGGTCCTCATCCCACTCCACACTTCCCTCCGCGGGCCCCAGCCGGTCGCCCTGCTCGTGGAGCCTGGCCAGCAGGCGCTCCAGGAGGCGGCGGGCCTTCGTCTCGTCCTTCAGGCTGCCGCGAGGGACGCCGCCCATCTGGGCCAGCGTCGCCACGACCTGGGAGTTCCGCCCCCGCTTGTCCAGCGCCCGCAGGCAGTGCTGCCATGCGACCACCTTCTTGAGGACCCCGGAGAGGCGCTGCCCGCTCCAGGCGGCGCCGTTGCCGGCGGCCTCGACGGCCAGCGACTCCGCCCCCACCTCGAGCAGGAAGTCCTCCATCCCGCGGTCGTCCTTGAGATACCGCTCCACCTTCCCGCGCTTCACCTTGTACAGCGGCGGCTGGGCGATGTAGAGGTGCCCGTCATCCACGATCTTCCGGAGGTGCCGGAAGAAGAACGTCAGGAGCAGGGTCCGGATGTGCTCGCCGTCTACGTCGGCGTCGGTCATGATGATGACGCGGTGGTACCGGAGCTTGGACAGGTCGAACTCGGGGTCGATGCCGGCCCCCAGCGCGGAGATGAGCACGCGGATCTCCTGGGACGAGAGCATCTTGTCGGCGCGCGCCCGCTCGGTGTTCAGGATCTTGCCGCGCAGGGGGAGGATGGCCTGGAAGCGGCGGTCTCGCCCCTGCTTGGCCGACCCGCCGGCCGAATCCCCCTCCACGATGAACAGCTCGCACAGGGCGGGGTCCTTCTCGGAGCAGTCCGCCAGCTTGCCGGGGAGGTCGTTCCCGTCCAGGGCCCCCTTGCGCCGCACCAGCTCCTTGGCCTTGCGCGCCGCCTCCCGCGCCCGCGCCGCTTCCGCGGCCTTCTCGACGATGCGGCGGCCGACGCCGGGATTCTCTTCGAGATATTCTCCCAGCCTGTCGTTGACCACGGCCTCCACCAGGCCCTTGATGTCCGGGTTGTTCAGCCGCCCCTTGGTCTGTCCCTCGAACTGCGGGTTGGGGAGCCGCACGCTGAGGACGGCCGTGAGGCCTTCCCGGACGTCGTCGCCAGACAGGCTGGCCTTCAGGTCCTTGAGCAGGTTCCGCCCGGCCGCATAGTTGTTGATCGTCCGGGTGAGGGCGGACCGGAAGCCGATGACGTGCGTCCCCCCGTCCTGCGTGTTGATGTTGTTGGCGAAGGAGAAGACCGTCTCGGCGTAGCCGTCGTTGTACTGCAGGGCGATCTCCACCAGGGTGTCGTCCCGCTGCGCCTCGATGTAGATGGGGCGGGGGTGCAGCGTCGTCTTGTTGGCGTTGAGCAGCTCCACGAACTGCTTGATACCGCCGGTGTAGTAGAACTCCTCCCGCCGGTCCGCGCCCTCATCCGTCAGGATGATGCGCAGTCCCTTGTTGAGGAAGGCCATCTCCCGCAACCGGTTGCTCAGCGTGTCCCAGCTGAACGTGCGGTCCTCGAAGACCTGGCCGTCGGGAAGGAAGGTCACCCGGGTCCCCGCCCGCCGGGCCTTGCCGATCTCCTCAATGTCGCCGGTGGGCTTCCCCCGCTCGTAGCGCTGCAGGTATTTCTTCCCGCCGACCCAGACCTCGGCCTCCAGCCACTCGGACAGGGCGTTGACCACCGACACGCCCACCCCGTGCAGCCCGCCGGAGACCTTGTAGGCCGACCCGCCGAATTTGCCGCCAGCGTGCAGGGTCGTCATCACCACTTCCAGCCCCGGGCGGCCCGTCTGCTCGTGGATATCCACCGGGATGCCCCGGCCGTTGTCGGTCACCGTCACGCTGTTGTCGATGTGGATCGTGACCTCGATTCGGTCGCAGGCCCCGGCCAGCGCCTCGTCGACGCTGTTGTCCAGCACCTCGAACACGAGGTGGTGCAGCCCCTCGGGGCCGGTGCCGCCGATGAACATGGCCGGTCGCTTGCGGACGGGCTCCAGGCCCTCCAAGACCTTGATCTGGTCTATGCCGTAGGCCGTCGTCCGGCCGTTCTGCGTCTCATTCGTTTTGGCCATATCCCCTCGTCAGCCCGCCCACAAGAAACCCCCCATCTCTCACCCGGGACGGCACCCGCGGCCGCCAGGGGGCGGAGTGGAGGGTCCGGGTCGTATCGCGCACCGGTCTCGCGTGACCACGCTAGATCCGCATGGGCATGATCACGCACGTATACGCGTCCTCGCCGGCCGCGCGGAACACCGCCGGGCTCAGCGGATCCGTGATCTGCAGGGCCACCTCCGCGGCGTCCAGCGCGCTCAAGAACTCCAGAACATACCGGGCATTGAATCCGACTTTGAGCGCCGGCCCCTCATAGGACGCCTCGAGTTCCTCGTGGGCCTCGCCCAGATCCAGGTTGAAGGAGGACACCAGCGCCCGTCCCGGTCGGAACTCGAACTCGGTCGCCGTCGGACGCTCCCCCATGATGGCGGAGGTCCGCCGCAGGGCTCCCTGCAGCGCCTCCCGGGCCATGACGATGCGGTTCGGCGTGGGCGCCGGCAACACCTGGTCGTAATTCGGGAACTGGCCATCGATCAGCCGCGCCACCAGGGTGCTGGTCTCCTGTTCCAGGATGAGCTGATTCTCGGCCAGCCAGAACCGGACGTCCCCGCCCTCGTCGCGCGTGATCTTGGCCGCCTCCACCATCGCCTTCTTCGGAACCAGCGCTTCGAGGGTGCCGCCGCCCTTCCCGCCGGGGCGTGGGGCGCGCACGAGGGCCAGCCGGTGGCCGTCCGTGGCCACCATTCGGATCTCGCTCGTCTGGACCTGCACCAGCACCCCGGTCAGGGCGTACCGGGTCTGGTCCGAGGAGACAGCGAACAGGGTCTTCCGCAACATGTCTCGGAAGAGCTTGGTGCCCAGAAGGATCTCCCCGTCGCCCTTGAGATCCGGCAGCGACGGAAACTCCTCTCGTGGAAGTCCTTTCATGCGAAAGCTGGAGCGCTGGCATCGAATGGCTACCTGCAGGTCCGCCTCTGCCTGCAGCTCGACCGGCGCCTCGGGGAGTTCCCGCGCGACCTCGTAGAGCTTCTTTGCCGAGAGCGCAACCGCTCCCGCTCGGATTACTTCGGCCGCCAACCCGCGGCGGATCCCGACGTCCAGGTCAGTTCCGAAGAGGAAGACGCCGTCCGGACTGGCTTCGAGAAGTAGGTGGGAAAGAATGGGGAGCGTCTTCTTGGCTTCGACCACTCCTTGGACGGGCCCCAACGCATCAACGAAGGCATCCCGCTCGACACGAATGTGCATTTGCCTTCCTTTCTCGTGTGGTTACACGCGCCGGGGAGGCTGCAAGGGCGGTTCGAATAGCACCGGGATCTCCGGATCAACATCCACCTGCTTCAGAGAAAGAAGCTTCCTCAGAGAAAAAATAGTCGGAGCACTCATAGGCAGTAAAGTTATGTGCACAATCTCGTAAGGGGATAAATCTTCCGGCTTCTCAGAAGCTGCGTGGGTGTGGATATACCGTCGTGCTGTTCCGGCATAGCACCCGGATCTGCCACACGCTTGGCACCAAGTGGAAAAGGCGGGACACACACCCGAATTACCCACAAATTTTACCAAAGCGTGTCCCACCATGTCAACGAACCCTTTGATGTTGCTCCAAGTTCAAACCGCCCCGCGGCCCGCCCGCCGCGGCGCTCGCTCCGTCCCACCGGCGGGCGCGCGGCAGGCTTGTCGGCGGCCGACCGGCCGGAAGTTGTGGCGCGGACAGACGCCCAGCTCTTACCCGACCCCCTGACCTAACGTGGTCATCCCGGCCTACCTGCCCAAGACCCGAATTGTGATCCGTGAGAGGCGGACGGTTTGATCTTGGCCAAGGCCGTCAATTCGAACCCGGCACTCCACCGATGGCAGGCGGGGCATCCGCCCCCCCCGGAGGGGCCGGCGTCGCGGCCCAACGCCGCGGACCAGCGAACAGGAGTTACACACAGGCTTTTCCACACGTGTGGATAAGTTGTATATCTCAATAAAATCAAATAGATACATGAATTTTTTGAAGAAAATTGGTCGGAAAGCCCCCAGCCCGGAGAGGCGCCCCAGCCGCCGCCCCGCCACAGCGGCCTGAGGGGAATGAACGGCGCCGGGCCACAGAAACTTGACAGGGGAAAGGGGAGGGCAATATTATGGATTCCTTGCCCGCCGCAACGGAGGAAGAATGAAGCGCACCTATCAGCCGAACAAGAGCAAGCGAAGAAGCAGCCACGGCTTCCTCAAGCGCATGAGCACGGCGAACGGCCGGAAGGTTCTGAGCCGCCGGCGGGCCAAGGGCCGGCACCGCCTGACGGTGTAGGCCCGCCAGATGCGCAAGCCTGCGGCCGCGGCGGCGACGAGTCGCCTTCGGGGACACGGCGTGCGGGTGAGCGGAGGCGCGTGGACCCTCTGCGGAGCTCGGGCGCGAGGAGCGCACGGACGGCTCATCCTGGCCCTGGGGCGGGCCGCGGGGACCGCCGTGACCCGGAGTCGCATTCGGCGAATCGCCAGAGAGGTGCTGGGACACGGACCCGATGCCGCCGGGACGGACTTGCTGCTCCTGGCACGGGGCGACGTGAGCGGGCAGCCCCGACGGCAGGTCCGCGCCAGCCTCGCGGAGCTGCTCCGACGGCTGCGCGCCGCCCTGGAGCGACGCGAGGCGGCCAGGCGGGCGACCCATGAGTAAGCCGCAGGCAGTCATCCTCAGTGCCATCAGGGCGTACCAGCGCTTCGTCGCGCCGGCGCTGCCGCCAGCCTGCCGGTTCTTTCCGAGCTGTTCAACCTACGCGCGGGCGGCCGTGGAGCGGCACGGGCTGGGACGCGGCCTATGGCTGACGGCCCGCCGCCTCATGCGCTGCCACCCCTATCACCCGGGTGGGCTGGACCCCGTCCCGTAGGACCGCAACCCGATTCCGGAGCGTGCATGGAACGAAACGCCATCCTGGCCACGGCGCTGGTCATCCTCATCCTGATGGGATACCAGTGGTACCTGTCCCGCTTCGAGGCCCCGCCGCCCGAGACGCCACGGCCCCCCGCCACCAACGGGGCCAAGGGGGCCGTGGCACCCCCGCCGCCTACGCCGCCGCCGGCACCGGCCGCCCCGAAGCCGGCGAAGCGGCCGGCGCGACCGAAGGGCTTCACGCCCACGGAGCCGCTGCGCGTGCCGGCGCGCGAGGTCGTAGTGGAGACCCCCCTCATGCGGGTGACGTTCTCAACAGCCGGCGCGCGCGTCACGAGCTGGCAACTCAATAAGTACCGGGTGGATAGCGGGGCCCCAGTGGACCTGATCGCCGTCAGGGATCCGGGCACCGCTCCGGGGGCGCTGGCGGCCTGGGTCGAGCCGGAACAGATCGGCGGGGTTTACCAGGTGGACCGGGATCGCCTCACGCTCACCGGCGACCAGAGCGGGACGATCACCTTTACCCAGGTGGCGGCCTCGGGCATCGAGCTGCAAAAACGGGTGACGTTCCAGGCGGATCGCTACCAGGCGGAGGTGACCGTCGCCGTGCGAAACCTTTCGGGGGCAGAAACAGCCGTGGAGCCGCGGCTGGTTTGGGGGCCGGGACTGCGGAACAGCACCGACAAGAGGCATACCACGCTGCAGGCCCCTACCCTGTGGCTGGACGGGAAACGGCTGCAAGAGGACGTGACCAAGCTCACCGGGGAGAAAGCCCTCACGGGCACCCTCGCGTGGGCCGCCCTCCAGGACACCTACTTCGCCGCCGCCCTCCTTCCGAAGGGCCAGGGGCTCCACGCCTTTGTGGCCAGGGCGGAGGGGGATCAGCCGGTGGTCGGACTGGCAGGCGGCAGGCAGCCCCTGGCCCCGGGGGCGCAGGTGACCACGGTCGCCCAGGTGTTCGCCGGGCCAAAGGACCTGGACGTGCTAAAGGGGGTCGGCCAGGAGCTGGACAATCTCGTCGACCTGGGCTGGTTCGGCTTCCTGGCCCGGCCCGCCCTTTGGCTCCTGAAGTTCCTCCACGGGTTCACTGGAAACTACGGTATCGCCATCATCCTGGTGACCGTGCTCCAGAAGATCGCGTTCCACCCGCTGACCCACAAGAGCCTCAAGTCCATGCAGGCCATGCAGGCCATCCAGCCCAAGCTGCAGGCCCTCCAGGAACGGTACAAGAACAACCCCAAGAGGCGGCAGGAAGAGATGATGACCCTGTATCGCAAGCACGGGGTCAATCCCATGGGCGGCTGCCTGCCCATGGTTGTCCAAATCCCCATCTTCATCGCCCTCTACAACGCCCTGTCTAGCTCGGTCGAGATGTGGCAGGCGCGCTTCCTGTGGATCCGCGACCTGACCCAGCCCGACGCCCTCTTCACCGCCTCGGTCTGGGGCGGCTACACCCTCTCCGGCAACCTGCTGGCGCTGCTCATGGGGGTGAGCATGTGGGTCCAGCAGAAGATGTCCCCTCCCGCCGGCGATCCGCGGCAGGCCCAGATGATGCTCTGGATGATGCCCATTCTCTTTACCGTCATGTTCTGGGGCTTCCCCTCGGGCCTCGTGCTCTACTGGCTGGTCAATAACATCCTCCAGATTGGCCAGCAGTGGCTGATCACCCGGAAGCCGGCCGCGCCCGCCCCGGCCGCAGTGGAGGGCTAGGGCGCGGCGTGTTCTTCGTATGCCCCCCCGGCGTCCGCCCCGGCTCACCCCCGACCAGATGTTGACCCAGGGCGCCGAGGCCCTGGGGATTCGTCTGGGCCCGGATCATCTGGCGGCGTTCCGCCTCTACCGGGAAGAGCTTGCCCGCTGGTCGGCTCGCCTCAACCTCACCGCCCTGCGCAGGGCCGAGGAGGTCGTGCGGGCGGGGTTCCTGGATTCCCTGGCCTGCTTGCCCCTGCTTCCCCCCGGGATGCTCCGCGGCGTCGACGTGGGGTCCGGAGCCGGGTTTCCCGCGCTGCCCCTCAAGCTGGTCCGCCCCGACCTCTCCTTGACATTGGTGGAAGCCTCCCGGAAAAAGGCCACGTTCCTCCAGCACATGGTGCGCCGCCTTGGGCTCGTGGGGCTTCGCGTGGTCCAGGCCCGGGCCGAGGTGGTGGCGACGGACCCCCGGGAGTCGGGGGCATACGACCTCGGCCTGGCCCGGGCCGTGGCAGCGCCGCCGGCAGCGGGGGGCCTGGTGCGGCCCCTCTTGCGCCCCGGGGGCCTGTTCCTCCTCCAGCTCGGCGCCGATCCCCTTCTCCCCGGGGACTGGGATCGCCTCCTCGCCCAGGGGTTCGAGGCCGTTCGGGAGTTCCCGCTCCCTCCGGCCCTCGGGCGCCCCGGCTGCCGAGTGGTGGCGCTATGCCGCGTCGCCTAGGGGAGGGCCCCCGGGCCGCCCAGAGGGCGGACGAGGGGTGGACGTTTCACGTGAAACACGGCCCCGCCCCAAGCAGGGCCGAGCGGTTCCCCCTTGGCCCCGCCACCCCCGGTGTGTTATGGTGCGAGCCCGGGAGATTCGGGATGGCGAAGGTCATCGCGGTGGCCAACCAGAAAGGCGGGGTCGGGAAGACCACCACGGCCGTCAACCTGGCGGCATGCCTGGCGGCGGCCGAACGGCCCACCCTGCTGGTGGACGCCGACCCCCAGGCGAACGCCACAACCGGCGTGGGGGTGGACGTGGGGGCGGTGAAGATCCACCTCTACCATCTCCTCCTGGGCACGGCTCGGGCCGCGGAGGCGGTGCTGCCCACCGCCCTGCCGGCGCTGCAGGTGATCCCAGCCCGCCGGGAGCTCATCGGGGCCGAGGTGGAGCTGGTGGACCTCCCGGAGCGGGAGCACCGGCTGAAGCGGGCGCTTCAGGGGATCGCCGCCCGCTACGCCTATGTCCTGATCGACTGTCCCCCCTCCCTCGGCTTCCTCACCCTGAATGCCCTGGTGGCGGCGGACTCGGTGGTGATTCCCCTCCAGTGCGAGTACTACGCGCTGGAGGGCCTCGGGCAGATCTTGGACACGATCCGCCTGACCCGGCAGAGCCTCAACCCGCGACTGGAGATCGAGGGCATCCTCCTCACCATGTATGATGGGCGGGTGAATCTGGCCGCGCAGGTGGCCCAAGACGTCCGGCGGCACCTCCGGGACCGGGTGTTCCGCACCGTGATTCCCCGCAACGTCCGCCTGGCCGAGGCGCCCAGCCACGGCCGCCCCGTGATCCTGTACGACATCCGGTGCTCCGGCGCCGAAGGATACCTGAATCTGGCCCGCGAGGTCATCGATGGCGCAAAAGCGCGGTCTCGGTAAGGGCCTCTCGGCCCTGATCCCCGGTGCGGAGGCAGCCGCAGGCGCCACCCTGGAGCTCCCCCTGGGGGAGCTGGAGAGCAATCCCCTCCAGCCCCGGCAGCACTTCGACCAGGCTGCCCTGGAGGAGTTGGCGGCCACCATCCGGGCCCACGGGGTGCTGACGCCAGTCGTGGTCCGCCGGGCCCCGCGGGGCTATCAGGTCGTCGCCGGGGAGCGGCGGGTCCGGGCTGCGCGGCTGGCCGGGCTGACGCGCATCCCCGCCGTCGTCCGCGAGGCGAGCAACGCCCAGGCGCTGGAGATGGCGCTGGTGGAGAACCTCCAGCGGGAGGACCTGAACCCCATGGAGGCGGCCGAGGCCTACCGGCGTCTCATTGAAGAGTTCGAGCTGAGTCAAGAGGAAGTGGCGGAGCGCCTCGGGCGCGATCGCTCCTCGGTGGCCAACGCGTTGCGCCTCCTGCGCCTCCCGAAGCGCCTGCGGGAGGATCTGGTCGGCGGGGTCCTGTCCGAGGGGCACGCCCGTGCCCTGCTCGGCCTGGAGCGGGCGGCGGACCAGATGAGGGCGCGGGATCTCATCGTCAAGCGGGGCATGTCCGTCCGCGCCACCGAGGCGCTGGTCCGCCGGATGCGCCGTGGGGCTCCGCGCCCGGGCGGGCGTCCCCGGACGGGGGATCCGAACCTGCGGGCCCTAGAGGACCGGCTGCGGGTGGCCCTGGGCACCAAGGTCCGCATCCTCCCCGCGAGCAGGGGGGGCGGCACCCTGGAGATTCACTTCTTCTCCCACGAGGACCTCACGCGCCTGGTGGACCTGCTCGGGGGGTCGCCCTAGCCCATGCCGCTCAGGATTCGAGCCTCCGTGCGCTTTCCCCTGGCAGGGATGGACTGGCCCCGCAAGCTTCTGATCGGGGGGGCCACCGGCCTGCTCCTCGAGCTCGTCTTCGTGGGGCTGGCGTATCTGGCTTCGGAGGAGGCGGCCTTCGGCCTCTCGCCCTTTGTCGTGGGCCTGAACTTCCCCGCCCTCGGGTACATCCTCCAGGTGTATCGGGGAACGCTCCGCTGGGAAATGGGCGGGCTGCCCGAGTGGGAGAACTGGCCGGCCCTGATGCGCAGCGGGCTGGCCACCTTTGCCGTCGGGCTGGGCTACGGGGTGATTCCCCTGCTCTTGGTGGTGACGGGATTCGCGCTCTTGGTCAAGGGCGGGATCCTGCTGTTCCTGGGCATGGTCCTGATGGTCCTGGGGGTCCTGGCGGGGGTGCTCCTGTATTTCTTCCTCCCCATGGGGCTGGCCCGGTATCAGGCGCAGAACCGGATCGACCTCGCCTTTCACCCGGGAGTCCTGTGGGGGGGCATCAACACGGTCCTGGTGGAGTACGTCGCGGCGTACCTCTTGAGCCTCGGCTCCTTTCTCCTGGCCTGCCTGGTCGCGGCGATCCCGTACCTGGGACCACTCCTTTGGCCGTTTGGCTGGTTTTATTTGATGCTGGTCGGGGCCAGGCTGTTCGGAGAGATTTGCGCCAAGGCGGCCTGATCCCGCCAGCGAGGGCGCGGGAGGACGCATGGGGACCACGGTCGAGACGATTGCGGCATTCCTGGCCGGCGTCGGCGTACGCCGGATGTATGGGGTGCCGGGCGGGGGCGGCATCCTGGACCTCATCGAGGCGGGGCGGAGGCGGCAACTGGAATTCGTGCTCACCCCCCACGAAGCCAGCGCGGCCATCATGGCGGCCACGGAGGGCGATCTGCTCGATCGTCCGGGCGCCTGCCTTGTCACCCTGGGCCCGGGCGTGGCCAACGCGGTGGGTGGCGCGGCGCACGCCTTCCTGGATCGGGTGCCCCTCCTCCTGCTGACGGATCGCCTGCCGCGGGCGTATCTTCGCCTGGCCGAACGGCAGGGGCTGGAGCCCCGCCGGCTGCTGGAGGAGGTCACCAAGGACGCGGCGACGATCACGGCCCCGCGGGTCGATCGGCTGCTCCCCTGGGCGTGGAGCAAGGCCCTGGCGCCCCCCCGCGGGCCCGTGCACCTGGAGCTACCCGCGGACGAAGCGCTAAGGCCGGCCCGGCCGCAGCCCGGCCGCCTCAAGGGGCGACGGCCGGCCGACCCCTCGCCCAGCGCCATCCGCGCCGCGGCACGGCTGCTGGCGCGGCGGGGGCGGGTCGTGGTCATCGCAGGCCTAGGTTGCCGGGCGTCGGCCACGGCCCGGGCCCTGCAGGAATTGGTAGAGCACCTCGGGTCCCCCCTGCTCACCACTCCCCGCGCGAAGGGGTCCGTTCCCGAAGACCATCCCCTGGCTGCAGGCGTCTTCGTGGGGGGCCCGTTGGAGGAAGACCTCCTGTCCAAGGCGGAGGGCGTGCTGGCGGTGGGCCTGGACGCCGTCGAATTGCTGCCGCGCCCCTGGCGGGCCAATCTGCCGGTTGTCGTCCTGGCGGAGTACCGGACCGGGCGTCGCCCCTTCGAGCCGACCTGTGAGGTGATTGCCGACCTCCCGCCCTCCCTGGAGGCGCTGCGGGAGGCCCTGCCGCCGGGTGGCGGCTGGGGCCTGGCAGACTGGGCGGGGAGGGCCGGGGACTTCAAGGCGCGGGGCCGCGCCCTCTTGGCGGAAGCCAGCGCGTCCCGGGGCAGAGCCGGACTCCCGCCCCACCGGGTCGTCGAGATCGCCCGGGAGGTTTTCCCGCGGCAAACCGTGGCCGTGACGGATTCAGGCATTCACACCCTGGCGGTGGCAGCCTTCTGGGACTGTTACGAGCCCAAGGGGTATCTCTGCAGTAGCGGCTTGGCCACTCCCGGATATGCCCTGCCAGCCGCCGCCGCCGCGAGGCTCACCCTGCGGGACCGCCCCGTCCTGGCCTTTCTGGGGGACGGGGGGTTCCTCCGGTGCATGGCGGACCTGGCCACCGCCGCCTGGCAGCGGATCCCCCTGGTGGCCGTGGTCTTCACCGACGCGGCGCTGGGGCTGCCCCGAGTCCAACAGGAGCAGAAGCGCTACGCCCCGGTGGGGGTCTCCCTGGGGAGCATGGAGATCCCGAAGCTGGCGGAGAGCCTCGGGGCCCTTGGCACCGAGGTGGCGGACGAGGAGGGACTCCGCGCGGCCCTGAAGGACGCGGTCGCCACGACCCAGCCCGCGGTCATCGCGGCCAAGGTCCGCCCGGCCGGGTACCGGCGCATGGTGGAAATCCTGCTGGGACGGGCGGGGGTCTAGCGTGCGGGGCGGCCTCACGGCCTGCCTGGCCGAGTTCGCCGCCACCCTGCCCAGGGCGGCGATCCCCGAGGCGGCGCGGGAGGCCGCGGCCCGCTCGCTCCTGGACACGCTGGCCTGCGGCGTGGCCGGCCGGGCAGAGGCGTCCAGCCAGATCCTCCTCGAGATGGTCGGGCAGGAAGCGGTCGGGGGGCCCTGCACCGCCATCGGGCTGGGCCGGATGGTGGCGCCCCGCGCTGCGGCCCTGATCAACGGGGCGCTGGCGCATGCGCTGGATTTTGACGACACCCATGACGAGGCGGTCCTCCATCCGGGCGTAGCGGTGATCCCGGCCGCTCTGGCGGCAGCGGAACGCGTGGCCGCGAGCGGGCGGGATCTCCTGGACGCGATCGTCGTGGGCTATGACGTTCACGTCCGGGTGGCCCTGGCCGCGAGGCAGGCCCCGGGTCACACCGGATGGCACTACACGTCGGTCTGCGGGATCTTCGGCGCCGCCGCCGCGGCTGGGCGTCTCCTGGGACTGGGGGCGAGGCGGATGGCCGATGCCTTCGGGCTGGCCTGCGCCCAGGCCTCGGGGACCCTCCAGTCCGAGCACGATGGCACCTGGGCCAAACGGCTCCAGCCCGGCCTCGCGGCCGCCGGCGGGGTGCTGGCCGCGCAGCTTGCCGCGGAAGGGTTCCGCGGACCCCACGAGGCGCTGGAAGGAGCCTACGGCTTCTACCGGGTCTATCTCCGGGAGTTCGATCTAACACCGGTCCTGCGTGATCTGGGCCAACGCTTCGAGGTCGAGCGCACTAGCCTGAAGCCGTTTCCCACCTGCCGCTTCACGCACGCCCCCGCGGCCGCCCTCCAGGATCTCCGTGCGCAGGTGCGGCTTGGCCCGGAGGACCTCGTGGGGATCGAGGCCCGCGTCACCAGTGCGGCCTTCGCCGAGGTCTGCGAGCCCCTCCCGCAAAAGGTGCGGCCCCAAAGCCCAGTGCATGCCCAGTTCAGCCTGCCGTATGCCCTGGCCTGCGTCGCGGACCACGGAACCATTACCCTCGCTGATCTGACGGAATCCGCCATCCGGCGACCCGAGGTGCTGGCGCTGGCGGAGCGCGTTCGCTGCGTCCAGGATTCGAGTCTGGAAGAAGCGTGGGGCGGGAAGATCGGCGAGGCGGAGGTGCGATTTCAGACCAGGCATGGCACGACGGGCGCCGCGCGGTCACTGCCGCCTGGCGGGCCAGGGCGGCCGATGGCTGAGGCGGAACATCTTGCCAAAGTCAAGACCTGCTTAGAATGGGGCGGGATTCTCTTTGACGCGATGGGACTAACGCAGTGCACTACTGCAATGCGCTATGATACATCTGTCGCCGCCCTTTCTAGGCTCCTTCAAGCGATGCTCTCCAGCAAAGGGTAGGGATTCTCAACGACAACCTATTCGTAAGGTGGCTCCCAGGCCCCCGGCTCCCATCGGCTGGGGGATCGCCACAGGCTGGACAGAATCAGCTCGCGGATGAAGATCAGCTCCTTGGGCAGGCGATCGTACAGCTTGATGAACAGCTCCTCGTGGGAGATGACCTCGTTCACCCACCCATCCCGATCGACCGCCATCAATTCCTGGAACCGCTCGGGCGGAAAGCCCTCGAGGCCCCGCCAATCCAAATCCTCGTAGCGGGGCTTCCACCCGAGGGGACTTTCAATCGCGGCCGCGCGGCCGTTGGCCCGGTCGATGATCCACTTGAGCACCCGCATGTTCTCGCTGTAACCGGGCCAGAGGAACGTCCCCTCCCGGTCGGCGCGGAACCAGTTGACGCCGAAGATCGGCGGCGGGTTGGGAAGCACCCGGCCGATCCGTAGCCAATGGTTGAAGTAGGACGCCATGTGGTATCCGCAGAACGGCAGCATGGCGAAGGGGTCGCGCCGAACCTGCCCGACCTTTCCGGCGGCCGCGGCCGTCGTCTCTGACCCCATGGTGGCCGCCAGGTAGACCCCGTAATTCCAGTTGAAGGCCTGGAACACGAGGGGAACGACCTCGCTTCGCCGCCCGCCGAAGATGAAGGCCTTGATGGGGACGCCACTGGGGTTCTCCCAGTCCGGATCGATAGAGGGGCATTGCCGGGCCGGCGCCGTGAAGCGGGCATTCGGGTGGGCGGCCTTCCGACCACAGCCCGGCGTCCAGTGCTGTCCCCGCCAATCGATCAATTCGGCAGGCGGCGTGGCGGTCATCCCCTCCCACCACACATCGCCATCGGGCGTCAGGGCCACGTTCGTGAAGATGGCGTTGCGGCCGAGGGCCGCCATGGCGTTCGGGTTCGTCTTCTCCGACGTGCCGGGCGCCACGCCGAAGTAGCCGGTCTCCGGATTGATGGCAAACAGCTGCCCGTCCGCCCCCGGCTTCAGCCAGGCGATATCATCGCCCACGGTAGTGACTTTCCACCCCGCAAAGGCGGGGGGCGGCACCAGCATGGCAAAGTTGGTCTTGCCACAGGCGCTGGGGAAGGCGGCCGCCGCATAGGTCTTCTCGCCTTGCGGGGACTCCACGCCGAGGATGAGCATGTGCTCCGCCAGCCACCCCTGATCGTGGGCCAGGTTGGAGGCGATCCGGAGGGCAAAGCACTTCTTGCCGAGCAGGGCGTTGCCGCCGTAGCCGCTGCCGAAGGACCAGATGGAGCGCTCCTCCGGAAAATGGACGATGTACTTGTGCTCCTTGTTGCAGGGCCAGGGCACGTCCTTCTGGCCGGCCGGCAGCGGCATCCCCACCGAGTGCATGCACGGGACGAAGACGCCGTCCCCCAGCGCCTCCAGCACGGCGCGGCCCATGCGGGTCATGATGCGCATGTTGACGGCGACGTAGGGCGAGTCGGTGAGCTGCACCCCGATGTGGGCCATGGGAGAGCCAATGGGCCCCATGCTGAAGGGAATGACATACATCGTTCGGCCGCGCATGGCCCCGTCGAAGAGCCCCTGCAGCGTCGCCCGCATCTCTTTGGGGTCCACCCAGTTGTTGGTCGGGCCGGCGTCCACCCTGCGGACGCTGCAGACGAAGGTGCGGTCCTCCATGCGGGCCACATCGCCGGGATCGGAGCGGGCCAGGTAGCTGTTGGGTCGTTTTTCTGGGTTCAGCCGGATGAAGGTGCCGGACTTCACCAGCAGCTCGCACAGGTCGTCATATTCCGCCTGCGAGCCGTCGCACCAGTGAATGGCGGCCGGCTTGCAGAGCGCCGCCATCACCTGGACCCAGTTCCTGAGCTTTTGATTCCGGACATATTCTGGGAATTCCATGTTCTCCCTCCGAACCGACCGGCCTCTCTTCCTGAGTCGCGCAAACGCCGCCACCCTCAGGCCCCGGGATGCGCTCAGCGCTCGCGCTTCGCATCCGGACCGCTCGCCGGCGGGGGCAGTGCCCCACGGCACATCGCGCGTGGGCGCTCACGGGCGACACCCCGCTCGCGGACGGTGGGGACGAGACGCTCTCGGTGGAGTTCCTTCGGCGGGCCGGCCTGCACATCCCCTCGGCGGGTCGTCACCCGGGCGGGCTGCAGACGGTCCCCCTCCGCCACCGCGTGCAGGTAGCGGCTGGGTACCACAATCCTTGCAGGCGCGTCAAGCCCGTATCGTCGCGTGTGAGGGGGCCCAGACCTTCCCCCCTTTTTCGCCCCCCTTTTGCTCTTGACAAGCCGACGGCCCCTGGTATTAGCTATCGCAGCAGCTGTGCACACCCCTCAGGTCTAACCCATATGTCCAACCCCAGGAGTCCGCGGGCCCTCCGCCCGCTCGGTCACCCAAGATGAAGAGACCCGACGCAGAGAAAGGAGGAGGAGCGATGCGAACACGCAGTCTGGTGCTGTGGCGCGTCCCCTGGATCGCCGCCGTGTGTCTGGCGCTGGCCCTCGTGGGGCCGGGGCTCACGGGGACGGCGGCCGCGGGGGAGAAGCTGGTCGTCTGGTGGAACAAGGGCTACTACCCCGAAGAAGACGCCGCCATGCAGAAGATCGTGAAGGATTTCGAGGCCGAGAAGAAGGGCGAGGTGGAACTCTCCTTCACGGCGCAGGAGGACTTGCACAAGAAGATCACCGCGGCCCTCATCGCCCGCCGGGTGCCGGACGTGGCCTTTGGCTTCTTCAATGACTGGCAGGTGGTCCCGAAGTACGGCTGGGACGACAAGCTGGCTGACGTCTCGGACCTGATCAACCAACTGAAGCCCCGCTATAACGAGAAGATGCTCCAGGTGGCGTACGTCCTCAACAACCGGACCAAGAAGCGGGCCTACTACGGCATCCCCATCGAAGCCCAGACCATGCACATCCACTACTGGCGGGACCTGCTCAAAGAGGTCGGGATGGAGGACGATCCGGCCAAGATCCCGATGAAATGGGACGAGTACTGGAACTACTGGAAGAAGGCCCAGGACGCCCTGCGGAAGAGGGACCCGGCCAAGTACGGCAAGCTGTACGGGATCGGGATGACCATGTCTACCCGCGCCACCGATACGCTCTACAACTTCGAGATGGGGCTGCTCTCCTTCGGCGGGGAGCTGATAGACGCCAACGGCAAGGTGATCGCGGATCAGCCCAAGAATCGGGAGGCGATCGTCAAGACGCTGAAGTGGTTTGGGGAGCTGTTCACCTCCGGCTACGTCCCGCCGGATGCCACCAACTGGTCGGACGGCGACAACAATGCTGGGTTCCACAGCAAGAGCATCGTGATGACGCCGAACCCGTCCCAGAGCATCCCGGCGGCCCAGTTCTTCAACAAGGACGATCCGGAGAAGACCAACTACTTTCACAACATGGCCACGATCGAGTGGCCGGACGGGCCGGACGGGAAGAGGGCGCGCTACCTGAGCGCCGTGAAGACGGTGGTCATCCCCAAGGACAGCAAGAACCAGAAGCTGGCCAAGGAGTTCATGAAGTATGTCCTGGAGCCCAAGCGGTTCCTGGAGTATATCAAGGCGGCCAATGGCCGCTGGTTCCCGGCCTTCACCGACATCTCCAAGGATCCCTTCTGGCGAACGGGGCACAGGGGCCCCAAGGGCGAAAAGGATCTGCACATTCCAGTGGCCACCCTGATCTATCAGGAGCGCGACAACAAGGTCTTCGAACACTGGAAGCATCCCGCCAACTCCCAGGTGTACGACGAGAACGTCTGGGGCAAGGCCATGGCGCGTATCGCCATCGAGAAGTGGACTCCCGAGAAGGCGGCCGACGAGGCGATCGAGCGAATGAAGACGATCTTTGCCGGGTACAAGTAGCACGCCAGCGAATATGCAGGCGCGAAGGGGGGTGAAAGCCCCCCTTCGCCTTTCTGGTGTGCATGGTCTGCGAGCCAAGGATGACAGCCCGCCTGCTCCACAACCGGACATTCCACGGCTTCCTGTTCAGCGCGCCGCTGCTGGCGCTCTTCGGCGCATTCGTCATCTATCCGATGGGCTTCGGCATCTACTACGCCCTGGATCGGGACAGCTACCGGGCCCTCTTCACGGATCCCATCTTCCTCCAGACCGTCTGGAATACGGTCTGGTATGTCGGAGTGGCGGTAAACGTCAAGCTGTTCCTGGCCTTGCTGCTCTCCGGGATCTTGGATTACCCCTACCGCTGGATTCGGGTCTTGAGCGCCCTGTTCCTTATCCCCTGGGCCATCCCGGCCCTCCCCGGGATCCTGTCCTTCCGCTGGATGCTCAACTCCCAGTGGGGGATCTTCAACTACCTGCTGACCCGGTTCGGCTTGCCCTCGGTCCCCTGGCTGGCCCAGCACGACACGGCCCTTGGGGCGATCATGGTGTTCCACGTCTGGAAGTATCTCCCCTTCTGGACGATCATATTCCTGGCAGGCCGGCGGGCCATCCCCAAGGAGCTGTACGAGGCCGCGGCCATCGACGGGGCCCAGCCGGTGCAGAACTTCCGGTATGTCACCTTCCCGCTCCTGCGCAACCTCTACTTGATCTGCACCTTGCTCTCCATGGTGTTTACCCTGGGGGACTTCACGGTCCCCTGGCTGCTCGCCGGCGGGGCGCCGGGCGACTCGACGCACGTCCTCGCCACCCTGGCGTATCGGTATACCTTCCAGATGGGGCGCCTGGAATGGGGGATGGCCACCTTCGCCGTGGCCCTGCCGGTGACGCTGCTCTTCATCTTCATTCTGTTGCGGTGGGTCAAGATATGAACGCGGGCGGACAGCGACGAAAGAGGATCCTGGTCCAAGTGGGCTTTAGCAGCATTGCGGTCCTGATTTTGGCTTGGACGCTGTTTCCCGCCTACTACATGGTCCTGCTTTCGCTCACCCCGACGGACGACCTGTTTCGGCCCGGCCTGTATATCGAGCACCCCACCTTGCGGAGCTACATCTACACGATGGGGCAGGATAATCCCTTTGTCCGCTACTTCTGGCAACAGATCGGCACGAGCCTCATCGTGGCGCTGTGGACCATGGCCGCGGTGATTGTCATTGCGTCCCTGGGCTCTTTCGCCATGGCGCGGATTCACTTCCGGTTCCGTCGATTCATTTCCGGCCTGACCCTCTTCACCTACATCATCCCGGCGTCGTTTCTGTCCATTCCGTTTTTCAAGATGATGGCGGATTACGATCTGATCGACACCAAGCTTGCCCTGGTTCTGGCCATGGTCACCTTTGCGTCCCCGTACGCCCTCTGGGTGCTATCCGACTACGCCCGGACGCTTCCCCCGGAGATCGAAGAGGCGGGGGCCATAGACGGCGCGGGGGTGACGACTACCTTCTTTTACCTCTACCTCCCCCTGATCCTGCCCCCGCTGATCGCAATCGGTACCTATGCCTTCCTCTACGCCTGGAACGAGTACTTGTACGCGCTGCTGCTGCTGACGGGCGAACAGCGCATTCCCCTTCCCGTCGCCATGGGAAACTTCCTCACCACGGACAACGCCCCCTGGAATCTGCTGATGGCAGTCTCGACGGTCTACGCGATTCCGCCGGTTATCCTCTACTATTGCTTCAAGCGCTACCTGGTGAGCGGGCTGGTGTCAGGGGCGGTGGCCGGCACGTAGCGCGCCGCGCCACGCCCGGCGCGCGAGGACGAAAGTGCGCACCGGCCGGCAGGATTCGCCGACTTTCGAATTGACAGCCCCAATTTCCTCTGTTAGGTTTGCCGCATTCGTCTTCATCGTCGGCGCATTCATGCGGGCGCATCGGTTTCCGCCGACGCGGGAAGTCTTCCTGATCGACATGTCATCCTTCCGGAGGTCGCGGTGGCGAAGCGGGACAAGGAGCGGATCGGAACCGATTTCGGGGAGATCCGCGCCTTCCTCGGGGAAGGAACCCAGTTCAAGGGGGTGCTGAGCTTCGCCGGCGCCGTTCGCGTGGACGGTCAACTGGAAGGGGAGATCGTCGGCGATGAGGTGCTCATCATCGGCGAGCCCGGACAGGTCAAGGCCGAGATCGAGGTCGGCACCGTGGTGGTCAGCGGCCAGGTCCACGGGAACATCACCGCGCGGGAACGGGTGGAGCTCCTGCGGGCGAGCCGGGTGACCGGGACGATCCGCACCCCCTGCTTGATTGTGGCTGAGGGCGCGCTCTTCAACGGCAACTGTGAGATGACCGGTCCCGAGGAGAGCGAGGTCGTACGCCTCCAGTCGAAGGAGGAGGGCCTGCAGGCGGCCGAGCGGGCGTGACCCCGGCCCCTGATTGCCAGGCCCGCGGGGCGTCGCGCGCCCTGCGGTTGCGTGCGTTGTTGCGTCACGATCCCCCCGGAGCGTTCCGCCCGCCATCCGGCCCTCCCCGCGATCGCGCCTTTCGTTCGCGCGCGGTCGGCCGGCACCCCAGCATGAGGGTCTATCTCGATCACAATGCCACGACGCCGCTGCACCCCGAGGTGCTGGCGGCGATGCTGCCGTACCTCACCGACCGGTTCGGCAACGCCAGCTCGCTCCATGCCTGGGGGCAGGAGGCGCGCTCCGCCCTGGAGCGGGCGCGGACGACCATCGCCCGGGCCTTGGGCTCCGGCGACAAGGACGCCGTTGTCTTTACGGCCGGGGGAACCGAGGGCGACAACCTGGCCCTCCTGGGGGCGGCCGCCGCGGCGCAGTCTCGCGGGCGGCACCTCATCGTCTCGGCCGTGGAGCACCACGCCGTGCTGCACACCGCGGCCCACCTGGCTCGCCGGGGCTACGAGGTGACCCACCTGCCCGTGGACGCCCAGGGCCTCCTGGATCCGGACGAGCTGCGGCGGGCCATCCGGCCCGACACCATCCTGGTCAGCCTCATGCACGGCAACAACGAGACCGGCGTCCTGCTCCCCATCGCGGAGGCCGGCCGGATCTGCCGCGAGCGGGACGTCCCGCTCCACACGGACGCCGTGCAGAGCTTCGGCAAGCTGCCCGTGAACGTGGATGCCCTGGGAGTGAGCCTGCTCTCCCTGTCGGCCCACAAGCTCGGCGGGCCGAAAGGAGTGGGCGCGCTCTTCATCCGGCGCGGGACGAAGATGCAGCCACTGCTGCATGGCGGAGCGCAGGAGCGGTCGCGACGCGCCGGGACGGAGAACGTGGCGGGCGCCGTGGGGTTCGCGCGGGCGACGGAGCTCATGCTGCAAGACCAGGAGGGTGCGGCCAAGCGCCTCTGCGATCTCCGGGACCGGCTGGAGTGCGGCCTGATGGCGGCGCTCTCGGGCGTCGAGCGCAACGGGCATCCGACCGAGCGGCTGCCCCAGACGACGAATCTGGCCTTCGCCGGCGTGGAGGCGGAATCGCTCATCCTGGCCCTGGACCTGGAGGGCATCGGGGCCTCCTCGGGCGCCGCCTGCTCCTCGGGCTCCTTGGAGCCGTCCCACGTCCTCAGCGCCATGGGACTTCCGCGGGAGCGGATCGCCGGTTCCGTCCGGTTCTCCCTGGGCCGGACCACCACGCCGGAGGAGATTGCCTCCGTCCTGGAGGTCGTCCCGCCCATTGTCGAGCGCATGCGCCGGATCGGGGCGGGCCATCCCGCGGCCCCAGGGGCGTGGGCATGATCCCCACCCCCGAGGCGGACGGCAAGGTCGTCGTGGCCATGAGCGGCGGCGTGGACTCGGCCGTGGCGGCGGCGCTCCTCGTCCGGGAGCGCCTGCCGGTCGTGGGGATCACGCTGCGCATCTGGCCCAGCCTGCGCCCGCCCGCCCCGGATGAGCGTTTCGACAGCTGCTGTTCGCCGGGGGCCGTGGAGGATGCGCGCGGCGTGGCCACCGCCCTGGGCATCCCGCACTACGTGCTGAACTACGAGGCGGAGTTCGATCGGGAGGTGATCCAGTACTTCACCGACGCCTACCTCGCCGGAGAGACGCCGAATCCCTGCATCCCCTGCAATTCGCGGCTGAAGTTCGGATCGCTCCTCACCCGCGCCCGAGGCTGGGGTGCCGCGCGGGTGGCCACCGGGCACTACGCCCGCATCCACCGGGACCCGGTGACGGGGCGGTACCAGCTTCGACGCGGGGTGGATCCCCGGAAGGACCAGAGCTACTTCCTCTACCGCCTGACCCAAGAGCAACTGGCGGCCGCGTGCTTCCCGGTCGGACACCTCACCAAAGAGGATACCCGCCGCCTCGCCGCCGAGTTGGGACTGCCCGTGGCGGGAAAACCGGAGAGCCAGGAAATCTGCTTCGCCCCCGGGGATTACCGGGCCTACCTCCGCCAGCGTGCGGGCGCCGTTATCGCTCCCGGGACCATCCGGGATACCGGCGGGGCCGTGCGCGGACGGCACCCGGGGGTGGCCTTCTACACGGTGGGGCAGCGGCGGGGGCTGGGGGTCGGCAGCCGCGAACCGCTGTACGTGATCGACCTCGACCCGGCGACCAACGAGGTGATCGTCGGCCAGGACCGGGACCTCTGGACGCGGGAGGTGGACGTGGAGCGCGTCAACCTCATCGCCATCGAGGCCCTCACCGCCCCCCGGAGGGTCCTGGCCAAGATCCGGTATGCGCAGCCGCCGGCGCCGGCGACGATGCTCCCGCTTCCCGATGGCGCCGCGCGTCTCTGCTTCGAGGACCCCCAGCGGGCCGTGGCCCCCGGTCAGGCCGCGGTCTGCTACGACACGGCCGACCCGGATCTGGTGGTGGGCGGAGGCACGATCCGGCGGAAGGCACGCGGCGGAAACGGGAACGGAGATCTCCGCGGCTCAAACGCGGAATGCGGATTGCGGATTGCGAAATGAAAGGACTGCGATGGATGATCGCGAGCTGATTCGCGCAATCCTCGCGTCGCTGCGAATGCGGCTGCGCCTCGCCCGGGCGCTCACCGCGGGGGCCCGGTTCCTGCTGGTGGGCCTGGCGCTGGCCCTCTTGCCCCTCCTGGTGAAGGGGCTCTTTCCCGTGGGCGGCCCTGCCACGGCGGCGGGAGTGGTCGTGGGATGTTCCGCCCTAGGAATCTTCTACGGGCTGCTGGCCCGATTGCCGCTGTCGCACGTCGCCCGGTTGGCGGACAGCCGGCTGGACCTGAAGGAACGCCTGGTGAGCGCCCAGGAGCATCTGGGCGTTCCGGCGACGGCTGCACCGGATATGCTTCGCGCCCAACTGGCGGAGACAGCGGCTCGCCTGCGGGAGATCCAGCCCGCGCGCGCCTTCCCCTTGCGCCTCCAGACAGAGGCCCGGCTTCTGCCGCCGGTGGCCGCCCTGGCCCTGGCCCTGGCGCTGCTTCCGCCCCTCCCCCTCAAGTGGCCGGCTCCTCTGGGCGAGTCCAGCCCCCAGGAGACCCAGGCCGCGGAGGAGCAAGCGCGGGAGAAGCCCCTGGAGCAAAAGCTGGCGACCCCCGCCGTTCCCGACGACATGTTCCCGAAGGTTCGCGAGCGGGAGATGCCGCGGGGGCCGCTTTCCCCGCGCGATCACCGGGGGGATCTGGCCGCGGTCTTCCGCGACACCAAGATGAGCCAGCAGCGCCCCGACTTCGGCAGCTTCATCAAGCAGGGGGACGAGCGGCTGAAGCTCCTGGCACGGCCGGAGAGCATTCCCGACCTCAACCGGGATGTCACCCAGAGTCCCTACCAGATGATGATCCGCCGCATGCAGGAGCAGCTCCGGGCGGGCCGGATGCAGGGCCTCACCTGGGAGCAGATCGAGCGGCTCCTCTCCGAGCTGGGGCAAAGCGGGCAGCGCTTCGGGGGCGGGGGGATGGGCGAGGACCTCATGAGCGAGATGGAGGCGCAAGGCGGCTCCCCCGATAAGATGCTGGATGCCCTGGCCCGGGCCCTCAGCCGGCTGCGGGATCGCGAAGAGGCGGGCCGGGGCCGGGGACGCAATCTCCGCCAGTTCCCCTCGCGCCGGAGCGGATCGGGACAGGATCGGGGGGACGGCGACGCGGATCGGGGCGAGGACGGGCTCCCGGGCGGGTCCCTCCCCGGCACAGGGAAGTCGCTGCAGACCCGGGGCGACCCGACCGATCGGATCGGCGAGCACAAGCAAGACTCCTTCCTGGAAGGCGACCTGCGCGAGGGACAGATGGAGGCCTACGACACCAATTTGTCTGGCCGGGGGGCCGAGAATTCCTCGCGGCTGTCCTACATGGAAGTGTTCTCGCACTACCGGAAGATGATGGAGGAGGCCCTGACCAAGGAGCCGATCCCGTTCAACTACCGGGAGCAGGTGAAGGAGTACTTCCGCGCCCTGGAGAACCGGTGACGACCACCGTCGTCTTTGCGTTACACGTTACACGTCTCACGTTACACGCGTAGAGTGACCGATGGTCCGCCAGGCCTTTGACCAAGAGTTCCTCAAGCGGCTGGACGCCCTCTCCATCGTCTCCCGCAAGGTGCTGACGGGCCGGGCCAAGGGCGAGCGGCGCAGCATCCGCAAGGGCGCCGGCGTCGAGTTCCAGGACTACCGGCCCTATACCACGGGGGACGACTTCCGCTACGTGGATTGGAACATCTACAGCCGGCTGGACCGGCTGCTCCTCAAGCTGTTCGTGGAGGAGGAGGACCTCTGCGTCCATCTCCTCGTGGACGGCAGCGGCTCCATGCGCTTCGGGCAACCTCCGAAGCTGGACTACGCCCTCAAGGTCGCGGCGGCGCTGGGATACATCGGGCTCAACAACCTGGAGCGGGTGGCCCTGGCCCACTTCGCGGGCGGGATCGCCCGGATGATCCGTCCCCGCCGGGGACGGGGCCAGATCCTCCCGCTGCTGGACTTCCTGTCCACCGTCCAGGCCGAGGGGCCCACCAACCTGAACGGCTGCCTGGCGGACTACGCCTTGCGCGTCCAGGTGCCGGGCGTGGTGGTGGTCCTGACCGATCTCCTGGACCCGGGAGGATACGCCGATGGCCTGAAGGCCTTGTTGCGGCGGCGCTACGAGGTGTTTCTGCTCCACCTGGTGAGCGAGGAGGAGCTCAACCCGTCCCTGCGGGGCGACCTCACGCTCCTGGACGCGGAGGGCGGGGCCAGTCGCGAGGTGAGCGCGGATCGTCACGCCCTGGAGCGCTACCAGCAGCGCCTCCAGAGCCATTTCGCCGAGGCGGAGCGGTTCTGCGTCCACCATCGGATCGACTACCTGCGCACCAGCACGGCCGTGCCCTTTGACGACCTGATCCTCCGACACCTGCGGCGAGGCGGGTTCCTGCGATGACCTTTCTCAACCCGGCCGCATTCCTGCTGCTCCTCACGATCCCCGTAGTGATCCTGTTTCATCTGCTGAAGATCCGGCGGCAGCAGGCGGTGGTGAGCAGCACCCTCCTGTGGGCGGACAGCCTGCGGGACCGGGAGGCCAGCGCGCCCTTCCGGCGCCTCAAGCCGAACCTGCTCCTCCTGCTCCAGATCCTGGCGATCCTCCTCTTGGCCCTGGCCTTGGCCAAGCCGGTCCGGACCGTCTTGGCCACGGGGTACGAACGCACTGTTCTGATCCTGGATGTCTCCGCCAGCATGCAGGTCCGGGACCTCCCCGGGGCCAGGTTCGCCGCGGCGAAGCACGCCGCCTTGGTTGAGATCGAGGCGCTGCAAGGGGGCCAGCAGGCCATGCTCATCGCCTCCGGGCACGAGGCCCGCGTGCTGGTTCCCTTCACGGAGGAGAAGCGGGTGCTGCGGCAGGCCGTCCAGGCCCTCGAGGCCCTGGACGTGGAGGGGCGCCTGACGGAGGCCCTCCGACTGGCGCAGGCCAATCTCCAGCAGGGGGGCCGGCCCGCCGTGGTGCACGTGTTCACCGACGGCGCCTTCGAGACGCCCGAGCTCCCCCCCTTCCAGGGGGCGGCCGTCCGCTGGCACCGCTTTGCCCAGCGCTCGCGGAACATCGGCATCACGGCCTTCGAGACCCGCAAGACCTACTTCGGGGCGTTCGACTACCAGGCTTTCCTGTCGGTGGCGAACTACAGCGGCGAAGCCCAGACGTTCGACCTCACGTTAGCCCTGGACGGCCACCGCCTGAAGGCGGAGCGGGTGGCGCTCGGCCCCGAGGTGAAGCGGTCCTTCGTGGTTCCCTTCACCCACGACGGCGGCGGGGTGTTGCGGGCGGAGATCCTTGCCGAGGACGACCTGGCCGCGGACAATCGCGCCCTGGCCGTCATCCCGCCTCCGCGCCCGCTCCGGATCCTGCTGATCAGCCCGGGGAACGCCTTCCTGGAAAAAGCGCTGGCGGCTGACCCGCGGGTTCGGGTCGAGCCGGGGACGGCCGAGACTCTGGAGAAGGCCGCTCAGTACGACGTGGTGATCCTGGACAACGCCCCGGTGAAGTCGGTGCCGCCCGGGCGATACCTCCTCATCAACACCCTGCCGGAGGGGATCCCGCTGGAACTCCTCGGCCGGATGGAGGAGCCGCCCATCGTCGACTGGGACCGGGGGCATCCGGCGATGCGCTTCCTGGATCTGTCCAAGGTGGCAATCCAGGAGGCCATGCGGGTCCGTCCCGTGGGGAGCGGGCGCGCCCTGGTGGAATCCAATCTGACGCCCCTCGTCTACGCCGTGGACGAGCGGGGGATGAAGGCCGTCTTCGTCGGCTTCGATCTGTACCGGACGGATTTTCCGCTCCGGGTGGCGTTCCCCCTCTTCGTCAGCAATGTCCTCCGCTGGCTCCAGCCGCAGGCCCTGGAGGACGCCGGCCTGCAGCTCAAGACGGGCCAGCCCCTCACGGCCGGCCTCCCGACCGGGGTGCGGCAGGCCACCCTGACCGATGCGGGAGGCGGCACCCACAGCCTCCAGGCGGATGCGGACGGCAAGGTCGGCTTCGTCGAGACCACCCGCGCCGGGATCTACACGGTGAAGGCGGGGGGCTGGGAGCAGCGGTTCGCGGTGAACCTCCTGGCGGATTCGGAGTCCAACGTGGCCCCCCGGGCCGCCGTCCAGGCCCGCGAGGATCGGCCCCAGGAGACGGCCGAGGATCCTCCCGCCGCCTTCCCGTCGCGGAAGGAGCTCTGGCGGGCCTTTGCCTTGCTGGCCCTGCTCCTCCTCCTCCTCGAGGGCGTCGTGTACCACCGGCAGGCGCAGGGCCGCTGGCCGGTGGCGGCCGCGGCCATCCGGGCCACCGTGCTCCTCGTCGTGCTCCTGGGGCTGGGCGGGGTCGGTGTCCACCAGACGACGGATCAGCTCAACGTCCTGTTCCTGGTGGACGCCTCGGACAGCGTCTCCCTGGAGAACCGGGCGAAGGCCTGGCAGTACGTGCAAGAGGCGGTGAAGGCCGCCGGCAAGCGGGACCGGTACGGCGTCGTCACCTTCGGGGGAAGTCCGGTGCTGGACGTCCCGTTGGGAACGGACCCGCTGTCGCCCAAGCCGCCGCTGACGGCGGATTCCCGCGCCACGGACATCGGGGCGGCCATCAAGCTGGCCCTGGCCGCCTTCCCCCGCCAGGGGGCCCGGCGGATCGTCCTGCTCACCGACGGCAACGAGAACCAGGGCAATGCCCGCGAGGCCACCCGGCGGGCCCGGGCCGAGGGGGCGGACATCTACGCGGTGCCCCTGAAGAACGACCTGGCCGGCGAGGTCCTGGTGGAGCGCCTCGTGGTCCCTCAGGAGGTGAAGTTCGGCGAGTCCTTCCTGGTCCGGGTCGTGGCCTGGAGCGCCCGGGAGGCCACCGGCCGCATCTCGCTGTACCGGGACGGCGAGTTCGTGGGCGCCCAGCCGGTGAAGCTCACGCCGGGCAAGAACGTCTTCGCCTACCAGCAGTCCATTGACCAGGGCGGATTTCACATCTTCCAGGCGCGCCTGGAGGCGCCGGAGGACGTCGTGGAGGAGAACAACCGGGGCGTCGGGCTGGTCGCGGTGCGGGGACGGCCGTCCGTCCTGTACGTAGAGAAGGATCGGGACCAGGGGGCGCACCTCTTGAATGCGCTCCGGACGCAGAATCTCCAGGTGGAGATGGTCGGCCCCGAGGCGCTGCCCACCACCATGGAGGGCCTGACCCGCTACGATTCCATCATCCTGAGCAACATCTCCGCCCTCCGCGTGACCAAGGCCCAGATGGAGCTGCTCCGGAACTATGTCCGGGACCAGGGGGGCGGCCTGGTCATGCTGGGCGGCGAGGAGAGCTTCGGCGTGGGGGGCTACTACCACACCGCCGTGGAAGAGGCGTTGCCGGTGACCATGGAGGCCCGGCAGAAGGTGGAGATCCCCTCCCTGGCCGTCGTCCTGGTCATCGACCGGTCGGGCAGCATGGAGACCAGCGTGGACTCCCGCTTCTCCAAGCTGGACCTGGCCAAGGAGGCGGCGCAGCTCGTAGTGGAGCTCTTGGACGAGCGCAACGAGGTCGGCGTCATCGCCTTCGACACGGCGTGGACCTGGGTGGTGCCCATGGGGCCGGCCAAGGACAAGGACCGGATCCTGCGGGAGATCGCCACCATCAAGGCCGGCGGCGGCACCGACCTGTTCCCGCCCCTCAAGGAGGCGTACCAGACCATCTTTGACCGCAAGGCCCTCCTGCGCCACGTCCTGGTGCTCTCCGACGGCGAGGTGACGGTGGCGGATTTTGCGGGCCTGGTGCGGCGGATGCAGCAGGACAAGATCACCGTCTCATCCGTGGCCATCGGGAAGGACTCGGACGTCCGCTTCATGACGGATCTCTCCCGCTGGGGGCGGGGGCGCTTCTATTACACCGAGGATGTCTACAGCATTCCCCGGATCCTGACGCTGGAGACGCAGCTGGCCAGCAAGGCCTCCATCATCGAGCAGCCGTTCCGGCCGGTCCTGACCCACCCGGGGCACGAGATTGTCCAGGACGTCCGCTGGGACCAGGTCCCGCCCCTGGGCGGCTACGTGTCCACCACGCCCAAGCCGATGGCGGACACGCTCCTGATCTCCCACCAGCGGGATCCCATCCTGGCGGCGTGGCGCTACGGGCTGGGGCGGACGGTGGCCTTCACCTCGGACGCCAAGGCCAAGTGGGGGATCCTGTGGGTGCGGTGGGACGAGTTCAGCAAGCTCTTCGGCCAGACGGTCCGCTGGACGCTGCGAACGACCCAGCGGAGCGAGGTGGTGACCTCCGTCGTCCACCGCGACAGCCAGGGCCACATCCAGCTCGAGGCGGTGGACGCCAAGGGCGAGTTTGTCAACTTCCTGGAGGCCACCGCGGGCGTGGTCTATCCGGACAAGACCCAGGGGGTCCTGTCGCTCACCCAGGTGGGGCCCGGCCGGTACCGCGGGGCCTTCCCGGCCAGGGAGCAGGGGGCGTACCTGGTGGGCGTGGCGGAGCGGAAGGACCAGAAGATGGTCGGCTCCGAGGTGGCGTCCCTGGTGGTTCCCTATTCGCCGGAGCATCGCGCCCTCGCGCTCAACGAGGCGCTGCTTCGCGATCTCACAACGATCTCGGGCGGGGCCGCGCCGACGCAGGCCGACCAGGCCTTCACCCAGAACCGCCGGAAGATGCGGGTGTGGATCGAGGCGTGGCCGTACCTGCTGGGGCTCGCGCTCCTGCTCTTCCTGCCCGACGTGGCCATCCGGCGGCTGCAACTGCGGGGGTGGTTCGGGCGGGGGGCCCCGCCACCCGGCGGGCTGGCCCCGCTTGGGGCGGGACCCTCGGTGGCCCCCGCGGCGCGATTCGGCGCCCGCATGCGCCGGACCTAGCGATGGAACCGCAGAGGGCGTCGTTGGTACCGGCGGGGAAAGGTTTGGGATGAACAGAGGAGGGGACGGAGATATGGTGACGCGACAGAGCACGGGAGATACGCGCCGCCACACCCTCGTGGCCCTGCTGCTGACAGCCGTACTGGTGCCATGGTCACCCGCCATGGCGGGGCAGGCGCCGGCCGTGCCGCGCGCCGCGGCGAAGATTCCGCTGGCGGTGATCCCATTCAGCGGGCCGGCCGCGGGCGTGCCCGAGGGGTTCGGCGAGGCGTTGAGCGAGGCCATCCGGCACGGGCTGCAACAGGTCCGGGCGGTGCGGCTGGTGGAGTCGGGCGCCATCCTGGCGTCCGGCCAGCAGCTCAACATCTCCGTGGGGGACGTCCTCGCCGACGAGGCGACGATCCGCCTGGCGCGGGATCTGCAGGTTCGAGGGCTGGTGACCGGGACCTATGCCCTCGACGGGGACGTCCTGAGGGTGCAGGCGAAGATCGGGGACGTCCGCGGCGACCGGGGGGGCCAGGTCATCCTGGGCGAGGAGATCGCGAATCCGGTCGCAGAGTTCCTGGCGGGCCAGGCGCGCATCACACGGCACCTCCTGCAGCATTTCCAGGTGCCGATGACGGCCCACGACGACCGGCGGCTGCAGGCCGCCTTCACCCGGGGCACGACGTCGCTGGAGGCGTACTCGCTCTACGGCCGGGCCAAGTGGCAGCAGGGTCTCCGGACGCGGGAGGGCCACGAGCGGGCCGTCGAGCTGCTGGGCAAGGCGCTGGAGGCCGACCAGAACTTTGCCCTGGCCCACTTCGGATTGGGCATCTCGCTCTTTGCGACCAACAACCGCTGGAAGGCGTCGGGCGAGTTCCGCAAGGTCATCCAGCTTGATCCTACCTTCCAGGATGCGTACAAGTGGCTGGGAGATCTTCTGGTCAACAGCCCGCGCCGCCTGTACGATCAGGCCATCCAGGCCTATCAGAAGGCCGTCGAGCTGGCGCCGGACTACGCGGAGGCCTGGGTCGGCTTGGGCGATGCGCGTCAGGCCAAGGGGCAGTATGATGAGGCCATCGCCGAGTACCAGAAGGCCCTGGCCCTGGAGCCGGAGAACGCCCGGGTCCATTACGGCCTGGGGAAAATCTACTACAACGAGAAGCAGATGTACCACGAGGCCGTGGCCGAGTACCAGCGGGCCATCCAGATGGATCCGAAATTCCTGGAGGCCCACCTGAGCCTGGGGGAGATCTACGAGGAGAAGGGGCTGTACCAGGAGGCCGTCGCCCGGTACACTCACGTCCTCTCCATCGAACCGAACCACCCCGGCGCGACGTACGGGCTGGCCCTGGCCTATGAGAAGGTGGACCCGCACAAGGCCATCGAGCAGTGGGAGCGGTACATCGAGCTGGCGTCCACCTTGCCCTCGGAGAAGGACTGGGTGGACATCGCCAAGAAGCACTTGAACAAGCTGCGGCGGGAACAAAAATCTAATTAACCGAGAGCCGAGGCGTAAGCGCATAGCCCATGGCGCATAGCGCCCAGCGGGTAGCGAACGACGCGGCCAGGACTCGGCCAACCCGCTCACCCAGCCCCCGGGCGGGGTACCCGGCTCTCCAATCTATGGAAAGGGAGCGGAATGCGTGCTGAAGAACGAGCCGAACGGTTTCGCGGGGTCTTTACATCTCTCACGCAGGAGATCGCCAAGGTGGTGGTGGGCCACAAGGAGATCGTCCGCGGCGTCCTGATCTGCCTCTTTTCCGGGGGCCACGCCCTGCTGGAGGGCGTGCCAGGCCTGGGCAAGACCCTCCTGATCAAGACCCTGTCCGAGACCCTGGACCTCCGCTTTTCCCGAATCCAGTTCACGCCCGATCTCATGCCCGCGGACATCATCGGGACCAATATCGTGGTCGAGACCCCGGGCGGCGGCCGGCACTTCACCTTCCAGCCCGGGGCGCTCTTCGGCCAGATCGTCCTGGCGGATGAGGTCAACCGCGCCACCCCCAAGACCCAGTCGGCCCTCCTGGAGGCGATGCAGGAGCTGTCGGTGACGGTGGGCGGCGTCCACCACGCGCTGGCGCGGCCGTTCTTCGTCCTGGCGACCCAGAACCCGATCGAGATGGAGGGGACGTATCCGCTGCCCGAGGCGCAGCTGGACCGGTTCCTCCTGAAGCTGAAGGTGAAGTACCCGACCGCCGCTGAGCTTTCGGAGATCGTCGAGCGCACGACGAAGCCGCAGACCGAGGTGGTGCAGAAGGTCACGGACGGGCCCGAGGTCGAGACCATGAAGGCGCTGGTGCGCGAGGTGCCCATCGCCCAGCCGGTCAAGGAGTATGTGACGCACCTCGTCCTGGCCACCCGGCCGGACCACCCGGAGGCGCCCGACATGGTCCGGCGCTTCGTGCGCTACGGCAGCTCGCCCCGCGGCGCCCAGGCGCTGGTCCTGGGCGGGAAGGTGCAGGCCCTGATCGACGGTCGCTTCAACGTCAGCTTCGAGGACGTCCGGGCGGTCCTGCTCCCCTCGCTGCGGCACCGGTTGATCCTCTCCTTTGAGGGCGAGGCGGAGGGTGTGGACCCGGATCAGATCCTGGAGGACGTGCTGGCACGCGTCCCGACCCAGCCGGCGAAGGTCGCGCTCCTGCCCGAGGGACTGTAGGATTGCAGGCACTCACAAGGCAGGCTGCCTCCGCAGGGGGCGCCTGCCTTTCGTCTTTTTGGACGACCCATCGGAGAGATGCCGCTTGAGGCGTATTGCGTATGGTAAGGGCTGAACCAGAGGCCATACGCGTCTTCCTGGGGGAGACATGCACCTTGTGAAGGGGGCGATGGTGGGCATCCTGCACGTCGTCCCGACGGGCATTCTCTGGCGGTTCGCCCGGCGCTACGTGGCCGGGGCCAGCCTGGACGAGGCGGTGCGGGTGGTGCGCGACCTCAACGGCCAGGGGTTCCTGGCCACGCTGGATATCCTGGGAGAGCACGTGAGCACAGAGGCGGAGGCCCGGGCGGACGGCGCGGCCTACGCAGAGGTCCTGCGCACGATCCGACGCCAGAACCTGACGTGTAACATCTCGGTCAAGCCGACCCACATGGGGCTGAAGCTGGGCCGGGACCTCTGTCTCGAGCTATTCAGGAGGCTCACGGCAGAGGCGCAGCGCCTGGGTAACTTCGTCCGGCTGGACATGGAGGACTCGAACTGCACCGATGCGACGCTGGACCTGTATCGGACGCTGCGACGCGAGATGCCCGGGGTGGGTGTCGTCCTGCAGGCTTATCTCCGGCGCAGCCAGAAAGATGCCAAGCGTCTGGCCGAGGAGGGAGCCAACGTCCGGGTGTGCAAGGGAATCTACCGCGAGCCGGCGGCCATCGCTTTCCGGGGCCGTGAGGAGATCCGGAAGGAGTTCATCACCTTGCTGGAGATCCTGATGGGGGCGGGCTGCTACGTGGGGATCGCCACCCACGACGACTGGGTGATCGAGAAGGCTCGCGGCCTGGTGGCGCGCCTGGGCATTCCCCGGGACCGGTACGAGTTCCAGATGCTCCTGGGGGTCCGGCCGCAACTCCGCGACCGGATCCGGGGCGAGGGCGAGCGCCTGCGGGTGTATGTCCCCTTCGGCGAGAAGTGGCGCGCCTACTGCCTGCGGCGCTTCCGCGAGAACCCCCAGATCCTCCGCCACGTCCTCCGGGCCCTCCTCCGCCCCGGCTCTTGATCATTGAACCGCCGGGACCAATCCGCCGCAGGCGGATGGGCGCGCCAAGAACGCCAAGTTCGGCTCCCAAACTTCACCGCCAAGGCACCAAGACACCAAGTTTCACCAAGACATCTCACCGCAGAGGCCGCAAAGACCTCGTGGTGAGCCAAGTCGAACGATCGCAAAGGCCCGTCCGGGATCTACCGCCTGGACCTCTCGCTCTTGGTATTCGAACGTGGTTGAATAATTATTCGACCGTGATGACCGATCGGCGGAGCGCCTGTCCTCTGAACCTGAATCCGGCGTAATGACTGCCGCGCCCCAGGCGGGAATCGTCCCCCGGCGGGAACGAACTGCAGAAACACTCCTCTCCGCGAACCCTCGTTTTCAATGAGGCAAGTCGGAAGGCAGGCAAACGCCAGTATTTTCGCGCCCGCATAGCTCAGGAATGAATCCGGCATAGATGATTCACGCCGGATTCAGGTTAACCCTCTGGCTGAAGACTGCCAAGGGAGATCGCCCCCACCCTGATTCGAGACGAGACCTTTTTGACATTTGGCCATTGAATGGTCGCATTTCAACCGTTCAGTGGTCACATTTACAAGACTGGCTCCGCTCCAGCGTCTCCGTCCCCTCTGCCGCCCGTGTCCCATGCCCAATTGACGATTCAACACATCGACCTGTCGAGCTGCCCGAGCTGCCCGCTCCCGGCTACGGCTCTCGCCTTTGGTCCCCGGTTCCCCGTTTCTCCGATTCTCCCGATCTCCCCATCCCCTTGTTCCCCTGTCTCCGTGTCCCTGCTGCCAACTGGCCGCCGTCTTCCAGATCCATCCACAGCCCGTGGTTGCACCATCCCAATGTCGCTGATGAAATGCTCATGATTCGGCCTGTCTGGCAGCGTGCAGCCGATCTAGCCCGGCTGAGGTGTTCTTGACCGCATTCAAGGGGCTCCCGCGGCGCGAGCAAGAGGTTAGGCTGGCCCGGATCGCCCAGGACCGGAAACTCCGCCGAGTCCTGGAGGACGTTTCGGACCTTCTGGTGGTTGAAGAGGAGCGGGCAAAGCCGTCAAGACCGCTTCGGGAGTACATTGCGGAGCGGGAGCGCAAGGTGCGAAGGAAAGCCGCAGCGGTGCGCCGATGCCCTACGCCGTCCGGCTGAAGCCCAGAGCGGAGCGGGACCTGGATCGACTCCCCCCGGATGTTGCACGGCGGATTTGGCGGAGACTCCTTGCCCTTCAGGGAGACAAGGGGGCCGGGGGAACCGGGGAAACGCAGAACCGGGGAACCGGCGATTGCACGAAATGGCGGATCCGCGGGACTGCATCTCCGCGCGTAAGAGAAGCCTGACGAGGGGGAAAAAGGCCTTGACACCTTTTTTCTCCACATGTTAGCTTGAGCCGTTTTTTCAGGGATTTGCGGTCGGATCGGCGCCTTCCCGGGGCCGGCCGGTGGCCACATCCCCCTTCCCCAACCTGTCTTGGACGAGCGAGAGACCTTTGTCCGTCGGACCCTGGTGGGCGCAGTCGTCGTGGGCGCGGCGGGGGGGATGGTCCTGTTGTTGTCTGGCCACCCCGGATGGGCGGTCGCCTTCAGCCTGGGGGCGGCGGTCAGCCTCGGCAATTTTCACCTGATCACGCGCGCCGTGAGGGGGCTGACGGAACCGGAGGCCAGGCCGGCATCCCGACAGCTATGGAAGGGTGCCCTATTCCGGTTCATCATCGTCGGAGTCATCCTCTTCCTGGCGGTGGTTGTCCTCCGGGTGAATGTCCTGGCCCTCCTGGCCGGGCTGGTCTTGACCCAACTGGGCATGATCGGGTACTGGCTGGTGCGGTCGGTGCGGACGATTCCGAAATGACCAATGACCAATTCCCAATGACCAAACGTGGAGGTCCGATGGGACGCCTGGGACGGCTCACCCGGTTGATCGGCTTCGGCTGCCTTTCCGTTCTGGCGGCGCTTCCGCCGGGGCTCGTGCTGGCGGCCGAGGAGGCCGCGAAGCACGAGGAGCCCGGGATCATCAACCTGAACGTGACGCTCCTCATCCAGGCAGTGAACTTCCTCATCCTCATCGCGCTCCTGTCCAAGTTCTTGTTCACCCCCTTGCGGAAATTCCTGGCAGACCGGGCCGAGGGAATCGAAAAAGCGCTGGCCGAGGCCAAGGTTGCCCGCGAGGCCGCCGCCAAGTCCCAGGAGGAATACCGGGCCCAGATCCTGGCAACGCAGCGGGAGGCTGCCGCCATGCGCGAGCAGGCCCAGCGCGAGGTGGAGGCGGAGCGGCAACGCCTCCTGAAGGCGTCACGGGACGAGGCCCAGCGGCTGGTGGACGAGGCGCGAGCCGCCATCGAGGCCGAAACGAAGCGCGCACGGGCTACCCTGCGGGAAGAGGTCGTGAGCATCTCCCTGGCCGCGGCCGAGCGCCTGCTGGGCCGCTCCATGACGGGGGAAGACCAGAAGCGGCTGGCCGACCAGTACGTGCGGGAGCTGGGGGGCAAGAATTGATCGCCGGATCGCTGGCCAAGCGGTATGCCAAGGCCCTGGCGGACGTGGCCGCCGTGTCGGGCGATCTCGAGACGGTGCGCCAGGAGGTTCGCGACATCGCCGACCTCTTGCGGGGCCACCGGGAACTGTCGCGGTTCCTGGCCAACCCCAGCGTCCTCCGGCGCGACAAGCTCAAGGCCTTTGAGGGGGTCGTCGGGCGGATCAGCCTCCGCCCCCTGACGGTCACCTTCCTGCGGATGCTGCTCACGGCGGACCGGCTGGGCGCGCTGGAGAGCATCGTCCGGGCCTACGAGGCGCTGGTGGACGAGCGCCTGGGCCGCGTCAAGGCGGAAGTGACGACGGCGGTGCCCCTGGATGGCGAGCAGCAGGAGCGCCTGCGGCAGCGGCTGGAGCAAGTGGCGGGGAAGCGGGTGTATCTCGAGGTCCAGCGGGACCCGAAGATAGTGGGCGGGCTTGTCGCCCAGATCGGCGGCACGGTCTACGACGGGAGCCTGCGGACGCAGCTCGCGCGGCTGCGGGAACAGCTCGTCCGGGGCTAACCTGAGCAGAGGAGCCGGGGGGGGGACAGAGGCAGAGGGGCAGAAGCCGATTTGTGATTGGTGATTTTGGATTGAAGAGCAATCGCCAATCCGAATTGAGGAGTTGAGGGAAGATGGTACAGATCAAGGCAGAGGAGATCAGCCAGCTCATCCGGCAGCAACTGGCTTCGTACGAGGCCGCGATTGACGTGGCCGAGGTGGGCACAGTCATCGAGGTGGGTGATGGCATCGCCCGCATCTACGGGCTGGAACGCGCCATGGCCATGGAGATGCTGGAGTTCCCCCACGGCGTCATGGGCATGGCGCTGAACCTGGAAGAGGACAACGTGGGCGCCGTGCTCCTGGGCGAGGACACCCTGATCAAGGAGGGGGACCAGGTCAAGCGGACCGGCCGGATCGCCTCGGTGCCCGTGGGGGATGCGGTCATCGGCCGGGTGGTGAACGCCCTGGGGCAGCCGGCCGACGGCAAAGGGCCCATCGAGGCCAAAGAGTTCCGCCCCATCGAGCGGTTCGCCCCCGGCGTGGTGGACCGCCAGCCTGTCAAGGAGCCGCTGCAAACGGGCATCAAGGCCATTGACGCCATGATCCCCATCGGTCGCGGCCAACGCGAGCTGATCATCGGCGACCGCCAGACGGGCAAGACGGCCATCGCGGTGGACACCATCATCAACCAGAAGGGAAAGGATGTGTACTGCTTCTACGTGGCCATCGGGCAGAAGCGATCTACCATTGCCCAGGTGGTGAAGGTCCTGGAGGATGCCGGGGCCATGGCCTATACCACCGTCGTGGCGGCCTCGGCGTCGGAGCCGGCCCCGCTCCAGTACATCGCCCCCTACGCCGGCTGCACTATGGGCGAGTACTTCCGCGACACCAAGCGCCATGCCCTGTGCATCTACGACGACCTGTCCAAGCATGCCGCGTCCTACCGGCAACTCTCCCTGCTGCTGCGGCGGCCGCCGGGGCGCGAGGCGTATCCCGGCGACGTCTTCTACCTCCACTCGCGCCTCTTGGAGCGGGCGGCGAAGCTGAATGACCAGCTGGGTGGAGGGTCCCTCACCGCGTTGCCCGTGATCGAGACCCAGTTGGGGGACGTGTCCGCCTACATCCCGACCAACGTCATCTCCATCACCGACGGCCAGATCTACCTGGAGACGGACCTGTTCTACGCCGGCATCCGGCCTGCGGTCAACGTGGGCCTGTCGGTGTCCCGCGTGGGCGGGAGCGCCCAGATCAAGGCCATGAAGCAGGTGGCCGGGAAGCTCCGGCTGGACCTGGCCCAGTACCGCGAGATGGCTGCCTTCGCCCAGTTCGGATCGGAGCTGGACAAGGCCACCCAGGCCCAGCTCAACCGCGGGCAGCGCATGGTGGAGTTGCTGAAACAGGGGCAGTACGTCCCCCTCCCCGTCGAGCGGCAGATCCTCATCATACATTCGGGTGCGGCGGGACACCTGGACGATCTGCCCGCAGAGGCCATTGGGGCCTTCGAGCAGGCGCTGTACAAATTCACCGAGACCCGTTACCCCGGGATCTTCCGCGAGCTGGCGGAGAAAAAGGAGATCACCGACGCCCTGCGCACCCAGATGGACCGGTGCATCCAGGAGTGCAAGGCGGAATTCGGCGCCACGGCCAAAGCCCCGTAACGGAATTTGTGATGGGTGATTTGGGATCGAAAATGTGAGTTATGGCGACCCTGAGGGACATCCGGCGGCGGATCACCAGCGTCAAGAGCACCCAGCAGATCACCCGGGCCATGAAGCTGGTGGCCGCGGCCAAGCTGCGCCGTGCGCAAGAGCGGATCCTGGAAGCCCGCCCGTACTCCTACAAGATGGGTGAGGTCCTCTCCGACCTGGCACTCCGGTCTCCACGGGAACTGCACCCGCTCCTGGCAACCCGAGAGGCCGGTGAGACAGCGGACAGCCGCGACGGGAGAGCCCGCCGGAAGATGCTGGTCATCATCAGTGGCGATCGGGGGCTCTGCGGCGCCTTCAACAGCAATATCATGCGGCGGTCGGTGGAATTCCTGCGGGGGTACCGGGACGATCCGGAAATCGCCCTCACCCTCGTGGTGGTCGGGCGGAAAGTGCGGGATTACTACCGGCGGCGCGGGCAATACACCGTGCTCTCCGAGTACGCCAACTTCTTCGACAAGCTGGCCTACTCCCATGCGGCCCAGATCGCCCAGGACCTCATCCGGGCGTACGCGGAGGAAGAGGCGGACGAGGTGCATCTGCTCTACAACGAGTTCAAGTCCGTCGCCACGCAGCGGGTGGTGGTGGAGCTGCTCTTGCCCATCCGACCGTCACCCGTCCCCCCGGATGCGCCCATCGTGGAATTCCTCTTCGAACCGTCTCCCGATGCCATCCTGGAGCGCCTGTTGCCCAAGCACGTCGAGGTGCAGGTGTACCGGGCGCTCATGGAGTCGCTGGCGGCGGAATACGGCGCCCGCATGACCGCCATGGACAATGCCACGCGCAACGCATCGGAGATGATTGACCTGTTGACCATCCAGTTCAACAAGGCCCGGCAGGAACGGATCACGAAGGAGCTCCTGGAGATCGTGGGCGGCGCCGAGGCTCTCAGGCAGGCGCGAGGGTAAAAAAGCGTCCGGTGATTCGAGGGTTCGGTGGTACATGGGGAGGGGACCAACCGGACTACCGAACAACCGAACGCATTTGAGTGTGCGATGAAGACCGCATTTTGTGTCCTGTGTGGTCAGGATCGGCCGGCGGTGGCGAATCCCCTGACGGCGCAGGCCGCGACGCCGGGACGACTCGTGAGTCTCACCCGGGGTCTTTCCCGGAGCCAACTGCTCCACCGGCCGGCCCCGGGCAAGTGGTCCATTCACGAGCTGGTGTGCCACCTGGCCGACACCGAGGTCGCGAATGCCTGGCGCTATCGCAAGGTGCTGGCCGATGACGAGGTGGGGCTCACCGCCTGGGATCAGGATCGCTGGGCGGCCGGGCATCAGTATCGGCGACAGGATTTCCGGCTGGCCCTGGAGCAGTTCCGGATCCTCCGGGCGCGGAACCTGGCGCTGCTCAAGGTCGTGGGACGCAAGGCGTGGGACCGGACGGCCACCCACCCGACCTTCGGCAAGCTCAGCGCCGCCCAGATGGTCGAGCACCTGGCGCACCACGACGTGAACCACTTGAGCCAAATCGAACGCATCCGCAAGACACTCAAGAGCCGTGAGCCGAGAGCCTAGAGCCGAGACTGGGTATGTCAACTAGTCAAGTAGTCAAATGGTCAAGTGGCGGAAGCGAAGCGCAAAGAGCATAGCGCATGGCGCAAACAACAGCGGGAGAGCCGAGACTCGAGAGCCGGGAGCGGAGACCTGAGCAGAGGAGCAATTGAGCCGAGGGGTGGAGGGGCAGGGAAGAAACGGAGACAGGCGGCCCCGGGGAACCTAGAGCCGAGATGGGGTGAGTGATGGCAAACGTCGGAAAGATCGTGCAGGTTATCGGGCCGGTGGTGGACGTGGAGTTCGAACCCGGAAAACTCCCGGCCATTTACAATGCGCTCGAGGTTGTCGGGAAGAAGGTCGAGGACATCTTCTCCTACAGCGAGCGGCTGGTCCTGGAGGTCGCCCAGCACCTGGGCGAGAGCCGGGTCCGGGCCGTCGCCCTCTCCTCCACCGACGGACTCACCCGCGGCATGGGCGTCACCGACACCGGCGGCCCCATCCGGATCCCGGTGGGATCCGACACGCTGGGCCGAATCATGAATATCATCGGGGAGCCGGTGGACAAGCAAGGGCCGCTCACCTCCGAGACCATGTATCCCATTCATCGCCACGCCCCGGCCCTGGAGGAGCAGGAGACGAAGGTCCAGATGCTGGAGACGGGGATCAAGGTCGTGGACCTGCTGGAGCCGTACACCAAGGGCGGCAAGACCGGCCTCTTCGGCGGCGCCGGCGTGGGCAAGACCGTCATCATCATGGAGCTGATCCGCAACATCGCCCAGGAGCACGGAGGGATCTCGGTCTTCGCGGGCGTGGGCGAGCGGACGCGCGAGGGGAACGACCTCTGGCTGGAGATGAAGGAATCGGGCGTGATCAAGAAGACCGCCCTGGTGTACGGCCAGATGACCGAGCCACCCGGCGCGCGCCTGCGCGTCGGCCTCACCGGCCTCACGGTAGCGGAGTACTTCCGGGATGCGGGACAGGACGTCCTCCTGTTCATCGACAACATCTTCCGATTCACCCAGGCAGGGTCGGAAGTCTCGGCGCTCCTCGGCCGGATGCCCTCGGCCGTGGGATACCAGCCGACCCTGGCCACGGAAATGGGCGAGCTGCAGGAACGGATCACCTCCACCAAGAAGGGATCCATTACCTCGGTGCAGGCCATCTACGTGCCGGCCGACGACATCACCGATCCAGCCCCGGCGAATGCCTTCGCTCACCTGGACGCCACCACCGTGCTCTCGCGGCAGATTGTCGAGCTGGGCATCTATCCGGCGGTGGATCCCCTCGCCTCGACCTCGCGCATCTTGGACCCGCGCGCTTTGGGCGAGGAGCACTACAGCGTGGCCCGGGCGGTCCAAAAGGTCCTCCAGCGTTACAAGGACCTCCAGGACATCATCGCCATCCTGGGGATGGACGAGCTGTCCGACGAGGACAAGCTGGTGGTCGGCCGCGCCCGCAAGATCCAGCGCTTCCTGTCACAGCCCTTCTTCGTCGCCGAGGCCTTCACGGGCCAGCCCGGCCGCTACGTCCCGGTCAAGGAGACGATCCGGGGCTTCAAGGAGCTGGTCGAGGGCAAGTGCGATGACCTGCCGGAGCAAGCCTTCTACATGGTGGGCGCGATCGACGAGGCGCGGGAGAAGGCCGAGAAGCTCACGGCCATCAAATAGCCGCCGGGACGTCCAATCAGCGAGGCACGGGCGCCATGGCAGAGTTGGGACGAACCAGTCTCCAATTGGAGATCGTCACGCCGCAACGGCTGATCGTGAGCGACGAGGTCACGGGGCTGATGGCGCCGGGGTCCGAGGGCTACTTCGGCGTCCTGCCCGGTCACATCCCGTTCATGACGACCCTGAAGATCGGCGAGCTGACCTATTGGAAGGGAAAGGACGAGCGACACCTGTCCGTGACCTGGGGCTACGCCGAGGTCCGTGGGGACAAGGTCATCATCCTGGCCGAGACGGCGGAGCGGGCCGAGGAGATCGACACGGCGCGCGCGGAGCGGGCCCGCCAGCGGGCCGAGCGCCGTGTGCGCGACTGGGGGGCGGGGGACGAGACCATCGACTTCGCCCGGGCCCAAGCCGCCCTGCAGCGGTCCCTGACGCGCCTGGCGGTGGCGGCCAAAGGCCGTTGAACGACACCTCTCCTTTACCCGCAGATGACGCAGAGTACGCAGATTCATTCAAGGACAATTCCCCGCAAGAGATTTCCTTCCGCCGGTCCTGAGATATCTCTTCCATTAGCATCGAGCTGTCCCCGCACGCGTTGGATTCTGTCATTTCCCACCCGAACGCCCCGGGACGCACGCGCCGGTTGTGGATGAACCTCCATAAGTCATTTTGGGGCAGGCTTTTCCGGAACAGACATCTGCGTGATCTGCCAACGCTGCGGATACGTCGGTTCTTAGTTGAGGGCGGCGGTGAGTTGGGCCAGGAGGGGCTCCAGAGACAGCGGACCGGTTCCGAGTTCCCGGGCCAGCTCCTCGATGGGGTGCCGCTGTCCTCGCTGCCACAGCGCCAGGAGGAATGGCCCGGTCCGATCGTTCCGATACCACTCCTCGTCGAAGCGCTCCCGGAGCAACTCCCGAAGCTGCGCCTCGAAGATCCAGGCACGCAGGTACCGGGCGGCGTACAAGAAGGGGTCCAGATCAGCGAGGGACAGCTCGCGCGGCCAGTCCACCAGGGTGGCGGCCGCCAACAGGTCCCGGTAGAGGTCGGCGCTGCGAGGCGTCGGGCCGTCTTCGTGCAGGATGAGCTCGTACTCCAGCTTGGCCGTATAGCGGCGCAGGAACCAGAGCTTGTGGAAGGCGTTGAAGCGGAGGAGGTCCGCCGGCTGCGCGAGCCCGACGAACCGGCGGAGCCAGCCCGGCTCTCGCAACAGGCCGTCCATCAGGAAGGCGAAGGCCTCGCTGACCGAGGCATCGCCGAGCCGCCGGTCCTCCACGGGGAGCCGCGGATCGGTGTGGGCGAAGTGCAGGGCGTGGCCCAGCTCGTGGAGGAAGGCCGCGTAGTCGTCGGGCCCCCCACCGGGCCGGACCACTAGGATGACCTCGTCCGGGATGCGGGGGGTGGCGACGAAGGCCCGCGGAGTCTTCTTCGGCCGGGGCTCGTCGTCCACGCGGATGCGGCCGGCCGCGCTGGGGTCGATCCCCATGCGACGAAGCGGCGCCTCGGCGGCTTCGCGCAGGGCCCCCGGCGGCAGGCTGCCGTCGAATTCCGGCGCGCGGAAGAGCCGGGCCAGGTCGTGCCGCCGGGCCTCCTTGAGCTCCACCCCGACCCGCCGCTTGAGATACCAGGCCAGGAGGTCCCGGTACATCTCCAGGGTGCGGGGCAGGATCGGCCGGGTCAGCTCCCGGAGCGCGACGTGATCGATGCCCGAGAGCTCCCGGCAGAGGGCGGTGTATCCCGCAAAGCCCAGGCGCTGGGCCTCTGCGTGGGATCGCTCCAGAATCTCCCGGCGCAGCCCATTCAGCTCACCAATGACTGACAGGCGGGCCGATTCCAGGGCGGCCCGGCGCGATCGGTCGGCCTCGTTCTTGATCCGGACCTCGGCCGAGCGAAATGGGACCCGCTCCCCGTCCACAGCGATCGTCTGTCGCGCTTCGGTCGTGGTGAGACGATCACTGGGCTCCCGCACCTGGTATTCGATCCAGTTGGTCCCGAGAAACTCCGCCAGGAATCGCAGGCGTCGGGCCTCGTCGTTTCCCGAGGCCCCGCGGGCCTTACCCCAGACGTCGTCGAAGAGCGACCGCGAGGCCAGCGATGCATACCGATCGCGGATGTCGGCCGTCCGGCTCTCATCCTTCAGGCCGGCGCGGGTCAGATACTTCTCGCGGCTCAGCGCCTCGGCGAACTGTTCCAGCTCCTCGCGGAGACAAGCCAGGTCCATCACACGGCAATCCGGCAATCAGCCGATCCGGCAACTAGGCAACCAGGCAATCCGGCAATCCGGGAGCTCGAAACCCCGGATTGTCCCGCCACGGGCGGGATTGCCAAGTTGCCAGCGTTAAAGGTCGTCGCCCAGATCGTTCCCACTCTCTTTCTCGCCGCCCGCGCCGGTCGCCTCTTCCTCCATGGCCTCTTCCATCATCTGGTCGAAGTCCTCACCCAGGTCCTCGCCCAGCTCTTTCCCCATCTTCTTCGCCCAGCGGGCCACGCTCTTGGGGTCGTTCTCGTCCAGGTCGCCAAAGGCGCTGGGGTCGGCCAGGGAGTCCAGCCGATCGTCTTCGGAGCGGATGCGGGCGAAGCGGGACATGAGGCGTTCCAGGTGGCCCCCGTTACAGCGGGGGCAGGTCGGCTTGCCCGGATTGCTGATGCTTCGGACGAAGATGCTCACCCGGCGTCGGCAGTCTTGACAGTGATACTCGTAGATCGGCACGGCTTCCCCTCCATCCGGATGCTCTAGGATACCACACCAAGCGATTGCCGAAGGGTTTGCCTCCCAGACGTCCTCCGGGCTACCCGGGCGCGGGCGTCGTGGCATGACGAGCCGTGACGGCCTTGGCGATCCGGTGCATCTCCTGCCGCAAGGCGGCCGGCTCCAGGACCTCGACGGCGTCCCCGCAACCCAGAAGCCACGGGAGCAAATCCTCCAGCCGCAAGGCGGCGATGGTGAAGATGATGCTTCCTCCCGGGCCGTCCTCCCACGTCAGGGCACCGGCAGGCGGGTGCTTCCGGAGCGCCTGGGCCAGGGGTGGGCGACAGGCGATGCGAACCCAGTGCAGGTCCTTGGCCGGCGTCAGCGCCCGGTGCAGGTGCCGCTCCAGCAAGCGCGCCGAGACCGGGCGATACCGCCGCCGCATCACGGAGGCTTCCCGTAATTGAGCCAGCGGGAGCCGCAGGATCCTCCGCCGATGGTGGCAATAGGCCAAGAGGTCCCAGCCGATGGGGGACGGGAGCAGCCGGTATGGATCCGCGGCCCAGGGTTTGGACGAGCGGCGCGCGACGGGGAGGTAGGCGAGCTTTACGGACCGCCGGTCGGCAATGGCGGCCGTCAAGGTCGTCAGGAGCGCTTCGATGCGGGCATCCTGGACGGGCAAGGCTAGGGCCAGTTGGCGATCTGGAGGCCCTTCAGGCGGCCGGGTTGCCAATGCCTGCTGAAGCTTCTCCGTGGCGAGGGCCAGGGCTCGCGCCGTAGCCCGCTCCACGCGCGGGGCTGTAGACTGCGCCGCCACCCGCAGCGCCAGCGCCTCATCCACCGTCAGCGCGATCGCCGGCAGCAGGGCCGGAGCCGCCAAGCGGTAGCCGTGATCAAAGTACACCGGGAAGCCGGCGGCGGCCAGGGCATCCATATCCCGCTGAAGGGTCCGCTGGGAAATGCCAAAGGCACGAACCAGCGCGACCGGTTCTGTCTTGACGTGCGTCTGGAGGTATTCGAGCAACTTGACGAGCCGTTCGGAATACCGCACGAGGATCCTCGCGGAACTGCCATCTGCCACATAGCAGACTTCCCCCACTGGTGTCAAGATGCCGAGAGCTCACCTTGACCGGCACGTGGCGTCGTCAGTACAATGCCGGGGCTCGGCCCGGTTTGAGGACTGATGATGCGCTGCCCCGCCTGCGGTTTCATCACCTTCGATCACCTGGCGACCTGCAAGCGATGCGGGAAGGCGTTTCCCCCGTCGCGAATGGGACGGGGGATCACTAGGCCGGTCGTCGTCGGAGTTGTGGGCCGCGGGGACACGGCGCTCTCGGCCTACCCTGAAACACAAAGGAGAACGGGTCCGGGGGTCGGGATTGCCCCCGCGGATCCTCCGCCCCGACGCACGGCCGGGTTCTGGCTGCGGGCTGCGGCATTTCTCGTAGACCTGGCAGTGGTTGCGGCGCTCGCGGCAGGCGGCGGGATGCTGGTGTCTGTGGCGGTTCAAATGGGCGGCTGGTTCTCCTCGACCCCAGAGCTGGCCCTGGAATGGCTGGAGAACTCGGCGAGGACCTTTCTCTCCGTGCTAATTGACCTGTCCTATTTCACAGTCTTTGTCGGCTGGCGGGGCCAGACGCCGGGAAAAATGCTCTTCCGACTCAGGATTGTCAGGGGGAACGGGCGAGAGGTCGGGTACGGACGGGCTTTCGTGCGCTGGATCGGTCAGATTCTCAGCGCCCTGCTCCTCGGGGTTGGGTTTTTCATGATTGCATTTTCCCGCAAGAAGCGGGCGCTCCACGACAGATTGGCGGGCACCTACGTCGTGCGACTTCCCTGACAGGGAGAACTTAACCGCCAAGGCGCCATGAACGCCAAGACCAGAATTTGACCTCTGGGCAAGGCGGCGGAAATCTCAGGGCCTGTAAACCTTGCCTCGGGCGCTCGAAACCATATGCGGAATCATGCTTCTTTCCTTGGCGACCTTGGCGTCATGGCGGTTGAAGGCAGGGCAATTCCCCTTGACACCTGAGGCGTATTTCAGTACCGTACCCCCGTTCTCACCCCCAGATGCGCCCCCTGGAAACACCAGCCTGGTATCCGAGTCCTTTCTCGGCTCCCGGCTCTCCACTCTCCTCTGGGCAGGTAGCTCAGTCGGTAGAGCACGGGACTGAAAATCCCGGTGTCGGCAGTTCAATTCTGCCCCTGCCCACCATGCCCCCCCCGCCAAGGGATCGCCTGGGCACCGCGGCCTGCCTGGATCCTCTGCCCAAGGACCAAGCGGGGCTTCACCCCGATCCGAAAAAGTGGCGACAGTATGATCACCAGATTGCCTCGGTGTGTGGTCCCGTCCAGGGAAATTCCCATAGGCCCCTATAGGGGCGATGCATGCTGCCCGGCGCTTCCCCTCGTCGACGCTCTGCCAGCGTCTGTGCCGGGCATGGGGCCTCGTTGGAATTTCGGATCGGGGTTCAAAGTTCCACCAAACTCATCGCTCACGACCCGTGCGAAGCTTGACCATAAGATCTTCCATCCTGCTCACATCTCTCAGGGCAACACTTCCCCCCACGCCCCGGCTGGTATAGAAGAGATGATCTCCCCTGACCCACGTCCTATCCACGCGAATCGTGCTTCCACTCACGAGGAAGATGGTAATCAGTGGCTCGTCGCCCTGCCTCCGCAGAGGCGGTGTCTCCTCCGCTGCCCGTGGACGGGGGGGCCTGCTTACGACCTGCGGAGATTTGGGCGCGGAGATGATCTGGGTCGGAAGCTCCTTGGGCGTCCCCAGCCTTTTCTTGATGTACTCGCACTCCACCTGGAAGAGCGAATCGCTGGGGAGCGCTGAGCAGTCGGCCCCCATACTCGGACCAGCCTGCAGGAGCCCCATCAGGCAGCCCGACAGGATACTCATCCGTTTCATGACGACCCCCTTCTGTGCTTGCCCAGGCCCTCGCCCGGGCGGCCGGCCGGCGAAGCCGTCAGCCTGCTCAGCGTTGCGGCCTGAACTTCACCGATCGCCAGTACGCCTCGGCCTGGGATCGAGTGTGCTGGCTGTTGATCTGAAGCCCGATGCCCAGGACCCTCTCGGGCTCCTTCCCAAAGAGCCTCCTGTAGTCCGCCGCTACGTCCCGCGTCTCGGCAATCCATTCCCCCGTTTGGGTCTCCGCCGATCGCACGACGACCCCTTGTGCATTCAGGAACGGATAGAGAGGGGGCGGCGGTATCTGTAACGCGGTTCCCTCCGGAGCCGTACTGTCCCACAAGTACACGATCGCCTCTTGCCGGAAGGGGGCCCAGGAGAACAGGACGATGAGTTGAGCGGCCTGGTCATCCGTGGCGCGCCGGCGAACATCTCCCCCCTTCGGCAGCTCGGTGACCTTCCACTCCCACTCCAGGTAGGGGGTCTTACGGAGGTCGATGTCGACCGCTCTCGCGAGGGTGAAGGACGACAGCCTGCTGCGAAGCTTGAGCGCCTGGCCATCTCCTTCCGGCACGAGCGCCAAGTCCGCCTCTCCCTCGTGCACGGACAGCTTCCATCCCGGGGGGACCTCCTGCGTCGTCTGCAGGAAGTTCGCCACGACCACTTCTTCTTCTGCCCAGATCACCCTGGCGGGGATCTGGGAGAGGGCCACGGCCAGCAGCCCTCCGGCGAGCGCAGCGCGGCTCATGCGCATTGTTCTTCGCCCCGTCAGCATGCGTTCGAGTCTCCTGCTCTCGGCTCCTCTCGTCGGGTAGCGGCGCCCCGGGATCGGGGCTGGCGGCTACCTCCACGGCCCAGACCGATGCGTCCACCGTGCCGGTCACGGCATCTACCTGCGGGCGACCCGGAAAGAGTGCATCCATGGCGTGACGGCTCTAAATGCGGGAAATAGCGAATCAAAAAGGACTACCGGAATTCGTGCACTCCTCGGTGATTCCGCCGGATGTGCCGGAGGGACACATTTCCCCCATTGGTCGCCGGGAGGCGAATGTATTGCTTCGGCACGACCTGCTTGCCGCTGGCGCGACTCGCCCCGATCCGAAATTCCGATCCTACCCTCCGCTCTGTGTTCGGATCGGGGCTCGTCTTGTCTTGTGCCGCCCGGCAGCCGCGGACGCCGCTTGCCCGGCGCGCGGGGGAAAGGTGGGGATCAAGGGAATGGCAGTTTTTGCCTGGCCCTTTCTGGCCTGAGCCCACGGAGTGAAGAGCTTGCATGGCGTGGCTCCAGCCCGGTTCGTCTCTGACCCTGCGATCCCCGGAAACCATCCCAAGGATATGTTTCGGAAAATTCAGGGATTTCGGGTGGTTCGATGAGGGAATGCGCGTCCCGAGGAGGATCGGAACGGATCTTGCCATGCTAAGGGGGTTCGGGCGGCCAAGGTGTCGTCCCTCTCAGCACGGGTGCGACCGGCCCAGAGACCGAAGAGCTGCGGAGACATCATGAGCGACTGGTTTTGCCAGGCCTGCGGGAATCGGATCCGGGGCCGAAGTCAAATGCCTGCCTACTGCTCGAGATGTGGCCTGAATAAATTCCTACGGACTGACGGGCCCACGGCATCCCATGCGACTCGCACGAACGGGTTCCCGCCGGCGCGCAGTACTCCGGAGCCGCATCGCGACCGCCGCAGCGCGATGCGCGTGCAGCCCAAGGAACCGCTGGAGGTGCGCCTCTCGTGGTATGGCCCACTGCGAGCCCTGGACATCAGCGCGACCGGCCTCCTCGTGGAGCACAGCACGCCCTTCACACCGGGAGCGATCTTCGACGTGCATCTCTGCCGGGCCGGCCAAAACATCCGGCTCCGCGGCCAGGTGGTCCGGAGTTCCGGGGCTGCCGACGAGGGCGGGAGGCCCCCTCTGATTCGCTACCGAACCGGCGTCCAGTTCCTCGAGACGCCCCAGGCGTTTTTTGCCTTCCTTCCGGAACTCTCCCGCACGGCTCAGTCCAGCACCTCCTCTCCCTCGGACTGAGAAGACGGAAATGGGTGGGCCGACCGTCCGGGAGCCCTTTGCCGCGGCCCTCCGGACCTGATCCTTCGCGCGCCGTTTTCTCGGCCTCACCGGAGGGCATTCGGCCTCAAGGGAATTTCGGATCGGGGTGAAGGGACGGCATTGCGTGCGCCGACACCGCGGCTGTCGGGAGGTGTCTCGCTCCGGCAGGGAGGTGAGGGTCCTATTCGCGCCACGCGCCCAAGAGCCGCCGCAGGACGATCAGCTGTCCCAGGTGATAGGCGTTGTGGTCGGCCACCAGGAGCAGCTCGTGCAAGATCGACGGGCCCGCTGGATCGTGCGGGACCCGCGCCAGCAGGTCCGTGGAAGGATCGGCCGCCAACTCTTCCAGGGCCCGGCGGTCCCCCAGGAAGGCCTTGACGCTCTTGGGCCAGGCATTCCGCGGCGGAGACGCATCCGTTGGCCAGTACTCCTCCGGAAACTTCAGCGAGACATACCGGGGATTGCGGATGTACTCGAGGATGTCCCGCTGGGCGAGCCGCATGTGCTCCAGTTGCTGCCACGGCGTGTAGGGGGCCCCGCGCGGTTTCCTCCCCCGGAGGCCTTCCGGAAGATTGGCGATCGCCTTCTCGAACGTGAGATGGGCCCTGCCGCCGCGCAGCAGGATCAGGACGGCCTCCCTCAGCGCCTGGTTGTCCGGCATCGCGGATCCCTCCTTCCACCGTATTGACAGCCTCGCCCATCCGTCTGCGGTCCGCTCCGCCTCCTGTCCCGTTTTCCACGCGATAGAAGCGGCCGCCTGGGCGACAGCAATATCAGTGTAAATCTCATCGCCGCTAAGCTAATTTGTAACTAGCTGAATTGATTGGCAGCTCTGCCCACAGTGTGCTTCCCGCCCCCGGGAGCGCCCCTCGGGCGCCGGGCCGCGACGGAACTCCGCCGCCCCCAGGGGGTCCCCGGCGGAGTAGGGCCGTCTTGCTCCTGGTCGTCGGCCTGCGGCCTCCTCCACGCCGCCGTCATGCCACCGGCATGACACGGCGATCGGCGCAGCGGCCCACGGGTACCCACCGGGTGCGGCCGGCTGGCTTCAGGCCGGCTCCCGGGGGCGGAGTCGAGACCGAATTATCTTAGCGGCGATGAGTGTAAATCTGGCAGGCGCCGATCCGGCCTCCGGAAGGGGGCGCAGGATGCTCTTGAGGCTGGTTTCGGGTGAAGCCGCTTCGCCGAAGGGGCAGCATGTCTGGGGAGCGGGAGGGGATTCTCGGGGCCACCCGGATCGGATCAAACGCCGCGGTGCTTGCATATGGTGGAACTCTGTGCCATAGGTACCTGGGTCAGGTGGCAAGGGGTGCGCTGTCGGCAGACAGATGTCTTCCGGGGACCCTTCGGCATGATCGCACGGTTCCTCAAGCGGTTGATTCAAAAGCATCGAGCGTTCCTCCTCGCCCAGGTGCTCGAGGTCAGGGGCCTCATGCAGCTCCTGATGAAGAATCGAAATACCGGTGAGAAATGGACGCCAGAAGAGATAAGGCAGATCCGGGCCCACCTCAGGGGGATATCCAAGATGGTGCCCGTCATCCTCGTGTTCCTGCTCCCGGGCGGCGCCCTCCTCTTACCCCTCCTGGCCGAGGTCCTTGACCGGCGCAAGCAGGTCAGGCCCACGCCCGCGAATCCTCCCGGCTCGGCCACCTGACCGGAAGGGCATCTCCCCGATGCCGCGATCTTCCACCGGCACACGCATGCGTGGATCCCTCGTTGACCATCGGCATGGTCATCATGCCTCGCCGATCCGCCGCATCCACCACAGGGCTGGCCCGATCCCCTGTTGAATCTTCTGCGCCTCAACGTTCACGACGTCCAGGAGTCCCCGCACCAATTGGGTGTAAACCGCCCTGTACAGCGCATCGCGTTCCTGATCCGTCAATTCCCGCTCAACCGCCCTTCCGACCGACTCAATGGCGATTCGTGTCAGGACGACTATGAGCGCTCTGGCGGCACTGATGTTCCAGAGCGAAGGGGATGTGATGTCGACGGACTGCCCTTCCCCCCACAGCGCCCTGGTAATGCGAAGGTGGAGGCGTTGAGAGACTTCCAGGACAGCCTCGGTGGTGACGTCTGAGCCGTGATTTTCTCTTCGCATCGCCGTCATCCCTTCACACACGAGACGACACGTTCCCATCCGGGCGCCCGGACGCCTCTTGGACGGGAGGGACTAGGAGGTGAAAGGGCCTGCGCGAGAGGCTATGCGATCCCCATGTGGGTGTCAAGGGGACCAGGCAGAGCGGGCAGGTGGGTGCAGTGCGGTGGACAGTCGCAGGGCCTCATGCAGAGGCGTGACTGGCAGTCAGGGCGGACCCTGGGGCGAACTTCTTCAGGGCTCTCGCGAGAGCGGCCTCCTGTTCCGCCGTAAGGCCGACGAATTCCACACCGCTCTCGTACTTGACCGGCCGCGGTCCGTTGGTATTTCGGTTGCCTATGACTGCTGTAGTGTGGACGACGCGGGCGGCCAGGATGGCACCACCCAACACCGCCGGAAGTTCAAGGGTCCAGCGCGAACCTGGGCGCAGGGGGTCGGGGTGCGCGATGCGGGCTCCGACTATGCTGACATCGAGAAATTGAACCTCCACAAATCCGAGCATCCGAGCGCGGAGCGGCCCGGGCATTTGGACTCGAACTCTTCGGCGTCGGTCTTGGTTGTTGGGCATGGGGTGGTCCCTCTTCGTGCAATGTTCCCGCGATCGCCCCCGCCACATCCATTTGGCCGCACGGTGTTCCCTCAGCGCATCTGGTAGGAACACCCCGCTCGCCTTGCCGCAGGAGTGCACCCTCCGCCGGCGCCCTGGCCGGAGGTGAGGCCCCTAGATGGCTCCCGCCCTGTCTGGGTTGATCCGTGCGGGTGGAGATCCCGACGATCGCGAGCGATCCTGACAGGCGAGCCAGAAGAACGAGAGGACCAGATCAGTTTGTCGGAGGCTGCGTGGTTGGAGAATGGAGGTCTGCTTGCCTCCGTGTCGCTGAGATTAGGGCAGGAACACCGCTTCTGTCAAGCAATCCCACAGGCCTGCCAGAAGCCTTCGCCCGTGTGCACTGGGTACGTTGCGGCTCGAGGTCTTCCGGTTCAGGGCTCGGATCAGCGGGCGGGATTACCGGGCCTCGGCACCGACGCTCTCATCCCAGGCGGGAATGTCGAAGAGATGGTCAAACCCTGGAGGGTCGTAGGGTCTTCCGAGTGGAGCCTGGCGGCATTCGGCTTTCGGTAGAACGGCAGCCAGCGCGGGATTCTTTTGGGCAGCGGCCAAGAACAGCGCCACAGCGCTCGCCAGGGTGCGCTTGGCGCGCTCCTTCGTACTGGCCTGCGAATAGATGTTGAGGGCGGGGGCGTAGCCCACGTGGACTTTGGCGTGCCTATCATAACTCAGGACGGCTCTGAGTCGGGCCCTGACGGGTTTGCCGGTCGGCTTGAGTCCATGTTTTCCCTGTGGCGACATGTGGCATGTCCTCCCAAGAGCCGTCTTGAGTGACCCGCGGGAACTCGGGGGTGGGGGAGCAAGGCTTGTGCCGGTGCCGAAGGAGGATTCATCTACATCAGGAGGGTTCCCTCGGGATGACGCAGAATCGGTCAACAGCCCATACCTGGAGGAGTAGTGGCTCTTGACGGGAGCCCCCAGGGCCACATCTCTCGGCTCCTGTTGCTGCCAAAAATTTTCCATTCCCTGCCAAGAAAGGCCACGCGCTCCGGGGGCGAGTCCGGTACGGAGGGCCGATCTACGAGGGAATGGGGCTCGGCTTCCATGGCATCCGGCTTGCTGTGACAGACACAATGATCCCGGAGCGTCGGAGGCTGTCCATGGAAGAGTACGTGATACAACGCCGTTTCCCCCGCTACCGGATGACCCTCCCGGTCCTCTACAGGTCCACACCGGGGTCCGGCAGCGTGGGGGCGGGCTGGACCCGAGACCTGAGCGAGGGGGGCTCGTGCCTGGAACTGGACGAGCGCGTCTGGGCCGGGACGCCTCTCCAGGTTCGCCTCCATACAAACCGCGGTTCCATCGAGTTGAAGGCGCAAGTGGCGTGGTCAGGGCAGCCGAATCCGGACGGTGGCAACATGCACGGGGTGACCTTCATCCAGGTCCCCGCGCCGCAGCGCCAGGCGCTCCGCGACCTGTTGCGCACCAAAGAAGATTCCCGGGAGTCCGGGATTCGCCTGCCGCTCGTGCTGGCGGTGTCGTGTCGGCCTAAGGGGCGACCGGGGCCGCCTCTTTACGGGCGGACCGGGGATATTAGCCGCGGGGGGCTCTCGCTACGCCTGCTCCATGCGTTTCCTCCCGGCTTGAAACTGGAAATCACCCTTCACACGCCCAAGGGACCGCTCCCTGCGGAGGGAATGATCACCTGGGTGGCCCCGGCCGAGCGGAGAAGGCCAGGCCAGTTGATCCAGCATGGCTTGCGATTCACCTCCCTCGACTGGTCCACCTCGCTCTCCTTGGGGCTGGTCGCAGCGGAACTTGCCTAGCCTTCTTCCTCCTTCGACCTGAGTTGCCTCGTTTCTATCCGCGGCATCTGAAAGCAGAGTCCCTGAGATAGACACGCCCCCATTGTGTGCCTGCGCCCATTTGATATACTGAGGCCGGAGGGGCCTGGCCGCCGGGATTGACTGGCCGGCCCTCCTGGGGCTCGCCTAGAAAGGGTTGATGTGAAGGGCTTCTCCCCGGTCAAGGCAGGCTTCATGACGCTTGTCGGAATATACGGGATCGTCTGTGCGGCCAGCCCCAGCACCTATCGATTCCTTGACCGGGTGGATCTGGTCTTTCACGAGGCGGGTCACGTCTTCTTCGGGCTCCTCGGAGAATTCGTGGGGATCCTGGGCGGAAGCCTGATGCAGGTCCTCATCCCTGCAGCGATCGTGGCCTATTTCGTTTGGCACCGGCAGCCCTATTCGGCCGCGGTCACCCTCTTCTGGGTTGCCCAAAGCCTGTTCAATGTCTCGGTGTACGCCAAGGACGCCCGGGCGCAGGACCTGCCGCTTCTGGGCGGGGAAGACACGCTGCATGACTGGAACTACATCCTGGGGCGGCTCAACCTGTTGCGGTGGGACCAAGCCCTGGGGAATGTGATATATACCGTGGGGCTGGTGACTCTCGGGGTGTCGGTTTGCTGGGGGTTCTACTGCTCGAAGGGAGAGGAGCCATCCACTCGGTAGAGGCGGAACGGATGCCGAACCACGCGCGGCCCAATATCGCCTGGGTCCTGGGCGATCCGGCCGGAATCGGTCCGGAGGTTGTGGCAAAGAGCCTGGCAGATCCCAACATGACGGATGTGTGCCGGCCGGTGGTGGTCGGCCCGACGTGGCTCCTTGAGCGCGGGATGCAGGTGGCAAGGGTCGCGCTGAAAGCCGCTCCATGTGAGGCGGCACAGGTGGGAGCGCTCTCACCAGGGATAATTCCCGTGGTGGATGAAGGCTGGGCACCGTTGGACTTTCCCCCGGGGCAGCTCAGCGCGGCCGCCGGGAAGCTTTCCATCGAGATGCTCCGGAGGGCGGTCAGCATGGCACGGACAGGCGCCGTGAGCGCCGTGGTCTTCGGCCCGCTGAACAAAGAGGCGCTCAGGCTCGGGGGGAGTCCCCACGGGGACGAACATCACCTGGTTGCAGAGTGGCTCGGAGAGACGGAATTCGGCGAGGTCAATGCCGCGGCGGGCCTCTTCACGACGCGGGTGACCTCGCACGTGCCGCTCAAGGACGTGCCCTCCCTGTTGCACCCGGACAAGATCGTCAGGGCGGTGAAAATGCTCCACACCACGCTGGTGCGGGTGGGCATCCCGGACCCAGTCATTGCCGTGGCGGCCTTGAATCCTCATGGGGGAGAGCATGGGTTGTTTGGGGACGAGGAGCGGACGCTGATCGAGCCTGGGGTCGCCAAGGCTCGCGCGGCGGGATTCCCGGCCGTGGGACCATTTCCAGCCGACACTGTCTTTGTCCGGGCGAGACGGGGAGAGTTTCATGGGGTGGTCACGATGTACCACGACCAGGGCCAGATTGCGACGAAGCTCCTGGGGTTCGATCGTGGAGTAACCATCATGGGAGGCATCTCCATCATTGTCACGACACCAGCCCACGGAACGGCCTTTGACATCGCCGGCAAGGGCGTGGCGAGCCCGGAAGCCTTTCAGGCCGCGGTCCAGTTGGCCGCCCGGATGGTGGCGCGGCGGGCGAGCTGAGCCAGCGGCCCGCCTGTTTGGGTAACATGTGTTCGTTGAGGGCGGCCGTGCGCGTTGTTGATCTGAGCCATCCGATCAAGTCGCATTTCCGCTGGACGGTGCGGACCGAACTCCGCTCGTCGCATGCGAAGGGGGACCTGTTCCAAGTCACGTCCCTCACCATCGCGTGCCATGCCTTCACCCATGTGGATGCCCCGGTCCATTTTTTGCCAGGTGGGCAGCATATCGGTGAGGTTTCCGTGGATCAGTGGATGGGGGAGGCCGCCGTCGTGGACCTGACCCACATCGGTGCGAATACGGAGGTGACGGGTGTTGTTCTGGAGCACCAGGCCCAGCACGTGCGCCCAGGGGATATCGCCTTGCTCCGGACCGACTGGCCGAAGCGGGTGAGCGTGGAGACTGAGGAATTCTGGCGCGACGCCCCCTACACCGGGCGGAGCGCCTGCGACTGGCTCATCCAGCGCAAGGTGAAGGCGGTCGGCTATGACTACCCGGCGGATCAGTGCATCCGAACGATGATCTTCGATCCCCAGAGGACCCTGCACCGCGAGGATCACACGACGCATCACGCGTTCTTCCCGGCCGGCATCGCCGTGGTCGAGTATCTCGCCAACCTCGATCAGATCGGCGTTCCCCGCTGCCGCTTCCTTGCCCTGCCGCTTCCGATCCAGGGCGCCGACGGCTCCCCCGTCCGCGCCATCGCCATTGTGGAGTAACTTCCTTCGGATCCAGAGTCGATTTGTCCGCAGCTTACGCAGAGTTCGCCGATTTCATTCAAGCCGAGGAACGCCGATCCCCGACGGGCGCTTCTGACTTGGCCGCAGTTGACCTTGCCGGTGGAAAGGCGTATCTTCCCGGTGCCTGGCTCAGCCGGCAAGGCTTCGATACTCCGCAGCGGAGGTCTCGCCGGTGAAGATTACCGCGAATGGAATCGGCATCCATTATCAGCTCGGGGGTCCCGCGAGCGGTCCGGTCGTCACGCTGAGTCATTCATTGGCGACGAACCTCTCGATGTGGGATCCGCAGATGCCCGCCCTCGCATCCCGCTATCGCGTCCTGCGGTACGACACGCGGGGCCACGGGGCGACCGACGCCCCCGAGGGGCCCTACTGGCTGGAGCAGTTGGCGGAGGACGCTCGGGCTTTGCTCCAGGCCCTGGGGATTGCGCAGACGCACTTCATTGGCCTCTCCATGGGGGGATTCATCGGTCAGATCCTTGCCCTCACATATCCCCAGATGCTTCACAGTCTGGTTCTGTGCGACACCACCAGCCGGGTTCCGCCCGAGGCCAAGGGGATGTGGGATGAGCGTATCCGCGTGGCGGCTACCCAGGGAATGGAGCCGCACGTGGAGCCGACGATCGCCCGCTGGTTCACGGCGCCATTCGGAGAGCGACGGACGGATGTCGTCGATCGCGTCCGCGGGATGATCCGGGGAACGACTCCGCGCGGCTACATAGGCTGCTGCCACGCCATTGCCGCGCTGGACCTCACGGATCGTCTCTCCGCGGTCAGGACGCCGACGCTGATCATCGTGGGCGAGGATGATCCGGCGACTCCTGTCGCGGCCTCGCGGACGATCCACGAACGGATCCAGGATTCCGAACTGGTCATCCTGAAGTCGGCGTCGCACCTCTCCAACGTGGAGCAGGCGGAGGCCTTCAATCGGGCCGTCACCACATTCCTGGCACGACATACTTAGCTGGTGGCGTCTGGCATATGGCTAATGGCTCGGATCCGGCCATCTCTCATACGCCATAGGCCATCGGCGATGGAAGGTTCTGGAGGGTTCCGGAATGGACCGGGTCTTCTTCTTCCTCGGGGCGGTGTTGGCCGGAATGGGCGTGGCTGCGGGGGCGTTCGGCGCGCACGGGCTGCGGGAACGCCTGACGCCTGAGCTGCTGGGCGTCTTCGAAGTCGGGGTGCGCTATCACCTGATTCACGCCCTGGCGCTCCTCGCCGTGGCATGGGCGACAACGCGCTGGCCGGGGCCGGGTCCCATTGCGGCTGGCTGGTTGTTCCTGGCAGGGATCCTCCTCTTCTCGGGGAGCCTGTACGGACTCAGCCTGAGCGGCGTCCGGGCCTTGGCGGCTGTCACGCCTGTTGGCGGGGTGGCCTTTATCGTCGGGTGGCTTGTCCTGGGATGGACCGTGTGGCAGGGTCAGTAACGGCTGAGCAGGATCGGGGCACCCCCGAAGACCGGGGGCCCGCCGGAGAGGGGCCCTTACTTACCCGTCCGAAGGGTACTGACGATCCGGGCCTGTATCGCCTCGGAGGCGTCGCGGTCTCCAAACGCTCCAATCTGGATCCTGACTCTCGTGGTATCGACCCCGGTTGGTTCCAGCGTGAGCGTGATGGAGGTGTCATTTGCGCGCCGCGCTGTGATGGTTCCGCCCAGGGCGTCCTTCTCCGTGTTGATTATCTGGATTTTCATCTGATCCAGTGTGCGCAGGGTGGCTGACCAGACCCGCTCGTAATTTCCGGCGTGGATTTGGGAGTGCTCCCCCCGGAGGACCGCCGCGGTCCCCGCGCAACCGTCCAGCACCGGCAGCAAGAGTACCAGCACGCCCAGCAGGCCTGGTTGCCAACCCCGCCACCCCGAACCCATGCCGACCTCCTGTCCATGCTGGGACGGTACAGCCGCCGCACTGGGAGCCTGTCTGCTCCCGGTCCTGTGAGGCTTCAGTTGCTGGACAATTCCCCGCTGGGGCGCCGACGTTGGGCCCGGCGACGCTCCGGAGTGATCGGCTTCTGCTCGACGCGCCGCTCCCCAAATCGCCGATCCAGGATAACACGGACGTCTTTCCGTCCCTGCAGGGCGGGGGCAAGCTCTTGCTGCATGGTGGCACAATGGCGGCTGATGATCACATAGAACATATTCTCCCCCGCGCACAATCCGGGACCCGCACCGGCGCTGCCTGACGCCCCCCCCCGAGAGCAGGATTTTACCTTGCATGCACTTTCGAAGGATGTCAAGAGAGCACTCACCGGGGACGCGTCGTGGGCGAGGTGCGAACGGGTTGGCTTCCGATCTTAGACCCCCAGGCGGGCTGCCAGCTTTTCCAGGAAGGCCTTGGACTCGCGGACCTGGGCATCCAGGTCGGGCACGTGTCCGACGTCCACGGCGACATAGCCGGAGAACCCATGCTTCTTGAGCGCCAGGAAGATGCCGTCCCAGTCCACAGTGCCGCGCCCCAACGCCAGGTGCTGGTTGGTCTGTCCGTCGTTGTCCGAGACGTGGAGGTAGTGCACGCGGCCTCCCAGCTTCTCGACACTCAAGGGGAGGATCTCCTTCTGCGCATGCTGGTGGCCGGTGTCCAGGACCGCGCCGAAATTCTCGTTGTCCACCGCATCCATCAACCGCAGGAGCCCATCGGTGTTGCTGACGATCTCCCCCACCCGGGGCTCCAGGCAAAATTTCAAGCCGGCGCGATCGGCCTCGTCGGCACAGGCCCCGATGCTGTCCACCAGCCAGCCCCAGAGGTCATCCCAGCGGAAGGCGGGATCTACCTTCACCTGAAACTTCTTCCCGAACTCGATGGCCTCTGTGTAGGGCGCGTCCCCCACGAACTCCAGGGGGGGCGTGTAGCTATCGGTCTGGATCGTTTCACAGCCGAAGAACGTTGCCACCTCGATGGCCAGCTTGAAGAGCTCCAGGGCATCGACCCGCCGTCCTTTATCGGGGTGAACCAGCTCCGGGAGGACCGGGCAGAAATTCACCACGGTGAGGCCCAGATCATCGCAGCGTTGCTTGAGCGCCTTCCGTTCGGCGTGGACCGCCTTGAGATTCTCTTCCTTGACTCCCTCCAGCTCCACGTTGCGAAAGCCGAGGGCCGCCATCTCCTCCACCGCGCGGTGCGTGTCCGGAATGCTGGGCGGGTAGCCGTACTTTGAGATGGCGTATAGCCAGCAGCAGCTGATCTTCATGATGGCTCCTCTCCACTTGCCTCCCGCCCATTTTCGGGGGCGGCCTCCCCGCCGGGCACAACCCGATACCCTAGCGAGAGATTATGTCCGCCGGGGTCCGGCGTCAAGGCGGTTCTGCGGCCTCCCTCCGGAGCGGAGCCCGCAATGAGCCCGGGACCCTCCCTTCTCCGAAACGCGGCCTGCGAAGCCCTGATGCGACCGTCCCCCAGAAGTCCGACCGGCCCCCGGAGGAGTCGGGCCTTCGGCCTTGGAGCGGTGGCCTGGACACGCCAGGGAGGGTCAGGGAATAGGTTGTCGGCGGCCTGTCATCGGTGTATTCTCAGCGGCGCGTATTTCGGTGAGTCTGGACTCCCCGTGCCGGAGGGAGCGCCATGCGGCCGCCGACACTTCAGGACGTCTTTCGCGCCCGCCAGGTCATCGACCGGGACCTGGCCCCGACACCGCTGGTCCGCTCGGCAGCGATGTCCGAGGTGCTAGGGTGCGACGGGTCCCTCAAACTGGAGGCGGTGCAGCCCATGGGGGTGTGCAAGGTGCGGGGCGGGATCAACCTGGTATCCCAACTGCGGCGCGTTCTGACGGACTCGCCCCCCTGGTAAGGGTGCCGCGTTCCCCACGAACACCCGTTTGCGGCCCTGGTCACGCATGGAGAGACACTGGCGGGCGCGGCCCTGCTACTGAGGATCCTGACCCGCATTCAGGACCTGATCATCCTGCTCCCGGTCGTCCTCCTTGGCGGAGCCGGGAAACACTGGGGAATTGCCGGCGGGTGGCGCCGACGGCACTGAGTGCTTGATTGCAGAGGTTCGTGTGGGGTGGACTGCAACCAACCCGATACGGATTCACGATATCAAGCACGAGGGGGAATGGGACCGTGCCAACGAAGGCATCCAAGACCCTCGAGACCTTTGAGAACCCGAATCCCGAGCGGGACTATGAGATCAGCTTCGAGTGTCCGGAGTTCACGTGCCTCTGTCCCCGGACGGGACAACCGGACTTTGCCACGATCCGGATCCGGTACGTTCCGGATCGGCGGTGCGTGGAGCTGAAGTCCCTCAAGCTATACCTGTGGTCCTTCCGGGAGGAGGGCCACTTTCACGAGGCCGTGACCAACCGCATCCTGGATGACCTAGTGAGGGCGACGCGGCCGCGCCGGATGACGGTCGTGGGTGATTTCTATGTCCGGGGCGGGATCCACACCGTCGTGACGGCGGCATATGAGAGACCGCGGAGGCGACGGGGGTGAACCTCCCTCGGGGCGCTTTCCTCGGAGTCCTCGCCGCCCTGCTGGTGGCCTGCGCCTCCGCCGCGTGGGCGCCCGCCCAGGAAGGCACGATCCATCTGCCCCCCGGCTTTCGGATCGATACCTTTGCTTCAGGGCTGGGTGCCCCGCGCTTCATGGCGCTGAGTCCCTCGGGGGACCTGTTCGTGTCGGTGCCCTCCCGGGGCCAGGTGGTGGCCCTCCCGGATCGGGATGGCGACGGGAAGGCGGACCGGGTGGTCGTCTACGGCGACGGCCTCGACCGGCCCCACGGGTTGGCCTTTTTTCGCGGGTGGCTCTACGTGGCCGAGACGGGCGCCGTGGTGCGCTTCGCGTATCAACCCGGGGATCTCGCCGGGGGCAAGCCCGAGACCGTGATCCCCGACCTTCCCAGCGGAGGCGGCCACTGGACGCGGAGCATCAGCTTCGGCCCGGACTCGAGGATGTATGTGTCCGTCGGATCCTCCTGCAACGTCTGCGAGGAGCGCGACCCGCGCCGGGCCGCGATCCTGCAGTCCAATCCGGACGGGTCCGGCGTCCGAATCTTTGGCCGGGGAATCCGGAATGCCGTGGGGATCACCTTTCATCCCCAGACGGGAGAACTGTGGGCCACGAACAACGGCCGGGACTGGCTGGGGGATGATTTCCCCCCGGACACTATCCTGGTGGTGAAGGACGGCGCCCACTACGGCTGGCCCCACTGCAACGGCCAGCGGGTCCCGGATCCGGATTTCGGCCGGCCGGAGTTCTGCCGGACTACCGCCCTGCCCACTCTGGAGATCCAGGCGCACTCGGCACCCCTGGGACTCACCTTTTACACCGGGAGCATGTTCCCCCCCGACTACCGCGGCGACCTGTTCGTTGCGCTGCACGGCTCCTGGAACCGGTCGGTGCCGACCGGGTACAAGCTTATCCGGATTCCGATGCGAGGTGGGCGGCCCGGCGCGCCCCAGGATTTCGCCACCGGTTGGCTGGAGGGGAGCCGCGCGTGGGGTCGCCCCGTGGATGTGATCACGGGCAACGACGGGGCCCTCTATCTTTCGGACGACCGGGCTGGGGTGATCTACCGGATCTCGTATTCCGCCCGCTGAGCACCCGAATCCTCCAACCCATCTCCAGTCCCGCCTCGGGGCGGGATCGCAGATTACGCTTATTCATTGGGGTAACCAATTTCCGCTTGATTGACCCTCGTTTCACTGGCATTCTCTCTTCTTGAAAATATACTCCAACCCTCGGGGCAGACGTCAGCTTTTGCAGATTCCGCGGGATGCAGGATCAACCCCAGCGAAAAGCTGGGGAATCTGCGTAAGCTGCGGATACGTGGAAATCCGCTATGCGCATCTTGGTGGTCGAGGATGATCGCAAGGTCGCCAGCTTCATCCGCAAGGGACTGATGGAGGAAGGTTATGCCGTGGATGTGGCCCCCGAGGGCGAGACGGGTCTGGCCATGGGGCTGGACCGCCTCCACGACCTCATCATCCTGGACGTCATGCTGCCGGGCACGCCGGGATTCCAGGTGGTCCGGGAACTCCGCCAGGCAAAGGTGGCGACGCCGGTGCTTCTCCTCACGGCGCGAGAGGCGGTGGAGGATAGGGTGCAGGGGCTGGACGCCGGCGCGGACGACTATCTGACCAAACCGTTTGCCTTTGCCGAACTCCTGGCGCGGATCCGCGCCCTGCTCCGCCGGGGGGCGACTGCGCAGGCGCCCGTGTTGCGACTTGCCGACCTGACGCTGGACCCCGCCAAGCGGACGCTGAAGCGGGGCGGAGAGGTGATCTCCCTCACCAACCGGGAGTTTGCTCTCGTGGAATACTTCATGCGGAATCCCGGCCGCGTCCTCACCCGCACCATGATCGCCGAGCACGTGTGGGATTATTCCTTCGATTCGGACACCAACGTGATTGACGTGTACGTGAACTACCTGCGGAAGAAGATCGACGCGGGCAGGGCGCGCAAGCTGATTCACACGGTGCGCGGCGTGGGCTACGTCCTGAAAACCGACTGACCGGAAGGGCTAATCTTATCCGCAGCTTACGCAGATCCCGCAGATTTCTATGGGGAGATCATGCCGGATTAATCTGGGAAATCCGGGGAATCTGCGGAGAGATAGATGCTCCGTTCCTCTGCGGATGCTTTGAAAGGTGCCATGAAGCGGTGGTCGATTCGGGCGCGGCTGACACTCTGGTACACGGGCATCCTGGCCGCCACGCTCATCCTGCTGGGGGGCGCCTCCTATGGGCTCCTGATGCGCGGGCTGTGGCAGGATGTGGACGCGACGCTGGAGGGTGTGGCCAAGGCCCTCAACCAGACGGCCCGGGGTCCGTCCACGGATGTCCTTCCCGCCGATCTGGAGGAGATCCTTCGTCATCTCTTCGGCCCAAATCTCGCCGACAGGTACTATCAGTTTCTGGACCCGCGCGGACACCGGGACGCCCGGTGGCCCCAGTTTCGCGGGGAGCCCCTCCGCGTGAGCCCCGAAGCATTGCGCAACGCCGCCCGGGGGTCCGCCACCTTTGAGACCGTGCAAGGCCGCGGTCGCTATCCCGTCCGTCTCCTCACCGCCCCGGTGATGCTCAGCGGCCAGGTAGTCAACGTCCTCCAGGTTGGCATGTCCCTGGAGGGCCTGTACATGGCGCGCCGGCAGTTTCTATGGGCGCTGGCGACGCTGTTTCCCCTGGCGCTGGTCCTGACCGCGACCGGGGGCTGGCTCCTGGCGCGGCGCGCCCTTCGCCCGGTGGACCAGATGACTGCGACGGCCCGGCGCATCGAGGCCGAGCATCTGGCCCAGCGGATCCAGGATGCGGAGATGGACGACGAGCTGGGGCGGCTGGCCCGCACCCTGAACGAGATGCTTGCCCGCCTCGAGGCGGCATTCGCCCAGGTTCGCCGCTTCTCCGCGGACGCGTCGCACGAGCTCAAGACGCCGCTGACGGTGTTGAAGGGAGAGATCGAGGTTGCCCTGCGGAGCCCCCGGGAACCCGAGGAGTACCAGCGAGTCCTGGGGAGCGTGCTGGAAGAGGTGGAGTCCATGGCCCGACTGGTGGACGACCTCCTGTTGCTCTCACGGGCGGATGCGGGCGCCCTGCGACTGGAGGCGGCGCCGGTCGAGCTCGACCGCCTGGTGGAGGACGTGGCCAAGGAAGGGGAGATTCTGGGCAGGGAGCAGCAGGTCCGGGTGACCATCCAGGCGCTCGAGCCCCTGATCGTCCATGGCGACGGCCAGCGGCTCAAGCAGCTCCTGCGAAACCTTGTGGACAACGGCATCAAGTACACGCCGCCCGGCGGACACGTGACACTTGCCCTGCATAGGGCGACCGGTTTCTCCGCCGGGCCCGGACTGCAGGATCGCAGCACAGCCCTCCGCCAGGGCGGACAGCACGCCGTCATCACCGTGAGGGATACCGGGATCGGTATTCCGCCGGAGGCACTCCCCCGAATTTTCGATCGATTCTACCGGGTGGACCCTTCCCGCTCCCGGGAGTCCCCCTCCGCGGGGCTGGGCCTTTGCATCGCCAAGACCATCGCCGAGGCCCATGGCGGCCGGATCGAGGTCCAGAGCGCTCCGGGCGCCGGCAGCACGTTCACCGTGTTCCTCCCGCTCCCTGCGTGATGCGGCCGGTCCGCGGGCGGTCTAATCCCGAACCTTTCACCGCAGAGCCCGCAAAGCCCGCAAAGGCCCGTGGGGCCTCCGCTGTCCCAGAATATTCCGGGCCGTGTCCGACCAATCGACTTCGCCGGCCCTGGAAATACTGGGAGATTCTTTGCGGTTAACTTGCTCTGGGGGGTCTAATTTCCCCTTGGGCGTAGCAAGTCGTAACGGTCCATGGGGCGGACCTTGATGACGTGAAAGCGTGACTCCCGCAGGACAACCACGCTGATCTCCTGGCCGACCTGGTTCCGCCATAGCCTTCGGTAAAACTCTTCCTGACTATCCACCCCTTCCCCGTTGATTCGCACGATGACGTCGCCGCGCTGGAACCCGGCCTGCCTGGCCGGTCCGACAGGAGACATCCCGGCCACCACCACGCCCGCCTCGCTGGGAAGGGTGTAGAGGCCAAGCCAGGGGCGAGGGCGGCGGCTCAGCACTCTCCCCTTGGAGAGCAGTTCGTCCTTGGAGGCGGTGAAGTGCTCGATCGGGATGGCCAGGTTCACATAGGGGCGATCCCCCAGCCGGAGCGAGGTGATTCCGATCACCTCGCCCTGGCCATTCACGAGGGGACTTCCGCCGAAGGCCGGATTGTAGGGGGCCACGACGAAGGCCCGGTCAATCATGTATTCCCAATAGCCGGCGAAACTCCGGATCTCCTGCACACTCCCCTGGGTGACCACAAGCTCATTATCATCGTTCACGCCGATCGTTGCCGTCGCCTCTCCAACCCCGACGCCGGAGGAATTCCCCAGCGAGGCAGAGGGCCACGGCCCGTCCCCCTCGAGCTTGATGACCCCGAGACCGTGCTCGAGGTCCAGGCCGACCAGCTTCGCCGGGACGACCCGCCCGTCGCGAAGAGAGACCTGGATGATCGCCGCGTCGAGGAGCACGTAGCTGACCGTCAACGCATATCCCGAGGGATCGAAGATCACTCCGCCCCCCCAGCGCTCGTGACCCAGGGTGAACACCGAGGGGCGGTCCAGGGGGACCTGCACCCTGATCCCCACCACCGCCGGTTGGGCTCGCTGGACGTGCGGCGGGACGGCCGAAGGCTTCGAAGGCACGTGTCCCGGCTCAGACTCTCTCGGTACGGCGCCGGCTGCGTGGGGGATCGACAGGGCGACAAGCAGCGCAAGGAATATAGGTTTCATAACTGGCCTCCTCCCTCAGTCGAATAATGTAGCCTATCACCGCGGCGGGCGCCAGAGATTCCCAGGACCCTCCTGTCGGCCAGCTTTGACCGCGATCGAAGCGGTCGTGTTAGGAAAATCTAATCTCCGGTTAATCTGCCCCACATCTTTGTGACCTATCCTTCTTGCCGGTTGGAGTGGAACCCTCTGATGGGTCTGGGTGGGACATCAATCAACCGAATCAATGCGGTTGGACCGCAAAGGACGCAAAGCACGCAGAGAAACCCCTGACATTTCTAGGGCCGGGGAGCCGAAATTCGAGAGGTGGTCCGGAAGATTCTGGACAGTCCCATGGCTTGGATTTGGTGAGGTTGGTTGCCCTTTGCGGTCTTTGCGTCCTCTGCGGTGAAACGTTTGGGATCAATGGGAGGTGGGCGCATGTGGCAGACTTGCAGGCAATGGTTCGCTAGACGGAAGGGCGCGGCGGCCCTGATCCTGGCCACCCTTCTGGTGGGAGGGCTGCTCGGGGCCGGCTTGAGCGTCGGATTGGTGCATGCGGCGGCTCAATCTGGCGGGGTGGCACGGGCGGTCGTCGCACCTGCGGGTTCACCGCAGAGCTTCGCGGATCTCGCGGAGAAGCTGTCGCCCAGCGTGGTGAACATCCGGGTCATCAAGGTCGAACGGCTCAGCGGGTCTTTGTTCGTGGAACCTCGGGAAGAGTTGGGTCCGGGGACGCCGCATGAGTTCCGCCAGCAAGGAGCCGGCAGCGGTTTTATCATCAGCGAAGATGGCCTGATCGTCACCACCAACCACGTGGTCGCGGGGGCCAAAGAGGTGACAGTCACGCTGGCCACCAGGGAGGAGTATCCGGCGAAGATCGTCGGGCGTGATCCCAAGACCGATATCGCCCTGCTGAAGATTGAGCCGAGAGGAGCGCTTCCCGTGGCGGCGCTGGGGGATTCAGACCGATTGCGGGTCGGGGAGTGGGTCGTCGCCATCGGAAACCCCTTTGGCCTGAACAATACGGTCACGGCCGGGATTGTCAGCGCCAAGGGGCGGGTGATCGGCGCCGGCCCCTACGATGATTTCATCCAGACGGACACCTCGATCAATCCCGGTAACTCCGGGGGTCCGCTTTTCAACCTGCAGGGCGAGGTGGTCGGGATCAGCACCGCCATCATCCGCAACGGCCAGGGGATCGGTTTTGCGCTCCCGGTGAACCTGGTGAAGCGGCTGTTGCCCGAGCTTGAGGCCAAGGGTGAGGTCACCCGCGGGTATCTGGGGGTGAACATCCAGGCCATCACCCCCGAGCTGGCAAAGAGCCTGAACCTGAAGGATAAGAAGGGCGCACTTGTCGCCGATGTCACCAAGGGGAGCCCGGCCGAGTCTGCTGGCATCCAGCAGGGCGATGTGATCATCGGCGTTGACGGCAAGGAGATTGCCGAGATGCACAGCCTGCCGCCTCTCGTTGCGGCAATTCCCGTCGGGAAGGAGGTTGCCGTCAGGATCCTGCGCGACGGAAGGGAGCAGCTCTTGCAAGTCACGGTCGGGCAAATGCCGCGCGAGCGGACCGAGACATCCGCACCCGCGGAGCCGGCCCAGGGGAAGTGGGGCTTGGCCCTCCGCGACCTGGACGCTCGGACGGCGCAACGTCTCAATCTTCGCGTCGGGGAGGGGGTTCTCGTCGCCGGTGTCCAGCCCGGCAGCCCCGCCGATCGGGCGGGACTACGGCCCGGAGATCTCATCCTGGAAGTGAATCGGCAAAAGGTGACATCCGTCAAAGAGGCACAGGCAGAAGCCCGGAAGGACTCGAGTGCCAAATCGTTATTGCTCCTGGTCCGGCGGGACGGAGCCAGCCTATTCGCAGCCTTGGAGCTGAAATAGGTGGGGAGTTGGCATGGACAGCATCATCGAGTATCGGAATGACCAATCAGCGATCAACGACTACCCGCGAAGGATCGTGTCGCCCACGAGGCCTTCGGTCTGTTGCATGAGGGGCATGGAGCAGATTGGGCGCCCGGCGTTCGACGCGGCCTGGCGCTTTTACTACAAACGTTGCGCAGTGTGTGGATACACCGTCCGATGCTTCTACGCGCCGAGCATCCTGGCTATCCTCGAGGCGGCGAGGGAGATCAAGATTGTGCTGGCCGGGATGAACCTGGGCACCGGCAAGCGCAGGCGGCGGAGGCAGGCCGAGATCGATGCGGAGATCGCCGCCGCTGGGTATCCGCTGGGTACGCCGCCGTCTAACCTGAAGCGTGCCCGCCGGTCTCTCATGCCCCTCCGGTCCCGCAAGCCGACCCCCTCCCCTGCTTAGGACGGGCAATCAGGCGATCTGGCAATCCCGCCGATGGCGGGACAGCCAGGAGCTCCGGGTTGCCAGGTTGCCCCGCCTCTGATTCACCAGAAATCCAAGCAACCCAAGACCGTTACCTTGCCCGGACGCCATTCCCGTAGTACTGTGTTTGGCCGTGCGCTGGACAGCCGGGCTGCCACGCTACCACGGGCTGTCGAACCAAGGCGGGGACGAATTTCGTGATCCAGCTCGAGCAGATCAGCAAGTCCTTCGGCGGGCAGGTCGTGTTCCGCGACCTGACCTGGCACATCACCACAGGGCAGCGTGTCGGTCTCGTCGGTCCGAACGGGGCCGGCAAGACCACGCTCTGCAGAATCCTGACCGGAGAGATGGATGCGGACGCCGGGCAGGTCCGCCGAGCGAAGACCGCCACGATTGGATACCTGCCCCAGGAGATTGGCAGCGGGGGAGATGGAACGGTTCTCGGCCATCTGCTGGCGGGGTTTCCGGAGGTGTCGCGGCTGGAGGCGGAGCTGGAACTCCTGGCGGGCGAAATGGCCGAGGATGGAACCTCCGAGGACCTCGTGCACCGCTATGGCGATCTCCAGCACCAGTACGAGGCGCGCGGGGGCTACCACCTGGAGACCCGGGCCAAGGCCATCCTCGGCGGCCTGGGCTTCACCGCGGAAGACGCCTTCAAGCCGCTTTCGATCTTCTCCGGCGGCTGGCGGATGCGCGTGGCGCTGGGGCGCCTGCTGCTGCAGGCGCCGGACCTGCTCCTCCTGGACGAGCCCACCAATCACCTGGACCTGGAATCCCTCCAGTGGCTCGAGGAGTTTCTAGCCGCGTACGAGGGGACGGTGGTGATCATCTCCCACGACCGGTACTTCCTGAACCGGGTGGTGGACCGGATCGCCGAGCTGGAGCTCGGCCGATTCACCCTGTACGTCGGCGACTACGACGACTACCAGGCGCAGAAGCTGGCGCGACAGGAACGGATCGAGGCGGCGCAGCGCACCCAGGCCGAGCAGATCGAGAAGATGGAGCGCTTCATCCGGAAGTTCCGATACAAGGCGACGAAGGCCCGCCAGGTGCAGAGCCGGATCAAGCTGCTGGACCGGATGGAGCGGGTGGAAGTGATCCGCGCCCCCAAGCGAATTCACTTCCGCTTTCCGCAACCGGCGCGGAGCGGGACCACCGTCTGCGAGTTGCGCAAGGTCCGGAAGGCCTACGGGGATAACGTGGTGTACGCCGGCATAGACTTCCGTCTCTTGCGGGGCGACCGGGTGGCGCTGGTCGGCGTCAATGGCGCAGGCAAGAGCACGCTCCTCAAGATCGTCGCGGGCATCCTGCCCTTCGAGAGCGGGGAGCGGATCCTGGGACACAATGTGTCGGTCCATTACTATGCCCAGCACCAGCTTGACGCCTTGAATCCACGCAACACGGTACTGGAGGAGCTGGCGGCGGTTGCCGATGTCGAGATGCAGCCGCGCCTGCGGGCGATCCTGGGCGCGTTCCTGTTTTCCGGTGACGATGTGGAGAAACCTGTGACCGTCCTCTCGGGCGGCGAGAAGAGCCGGCTGGCCCTGGCCAAGATGCTCCTTCGCCCGGCGAACCTGCTCTGCCTGGACGAGCCGACCAACCACCTGGACGTCACCGCCCGCGAGATCCTGGAAGAGGCCCTGGACCAGTTCGACGGCACCATGCTCTTCATCTCCCATGACCGGTACTTCATCAACCGCATCGCCACCAAGGTCGTGGAGGTACGGGAGGGACGGCACTGGGAGTATGCGGGGGACTACGATTACTACATCGAGAAACGGGACGAGAGCCGAGAGCCGAGAGGGGTAAAGCGGGCCAGGGAGCAGGCGGAAGCAGCGCCGAACGCCGAGGGCCTAGCGCCGAGAAGAGGCGGGACGCGAGGCTCCACGGAGCAGCTTCCAACCCTCGCCGACGGGGAGCGGGAACGCGCGGGTAAGACACGGTCAAAGCAAGGACGGCGGGTCGAGGCCGATGGGCGTCAACGTGAGAGGCGTGCAATCGCGCCTCTGCGGACCCGCCTGAAGGAACTGGAAGCGGAGATCGCCAAGATCGAGGCACGGATGCGCGACCTCACCGACCAGATGGCCAATCCGGATCTGTACAGGGACGGCGACCGGGCGCGGGAGGTGGCCAGGGAACAGAAGGCGCTGGAGGAACAGGCGGCGGCCTTGTACGGCAAGTGGGAGGAGTTGGCCCTGCGGCTGGAGACCGCCACCGCTGGGGAGGCCAAGTGAGGGGAGGAACGTTCGCCGGATCGACAGTCGAGACCCCTCCCTCTTCTCGCCTTTACCAGATTGTGGTATATTCCGCGCCGACAGATTCTCCCTTGCCTGATTTCCAGGGTATGGCTAGACTGTAAGCGCCATGAAACGTACGGCTCTCGTTTCCCGTCCTCGGGTCATCCGCCGGCCGGCCCAACCCGCCCAGGCACCCCCGCCTCTCCACCTCCGGCACTACAAGCACGTGTACTGGCTGTTGAACGGTGGTCCCTTGGTGACCGCCTACCGGGCGGTGGTGCTGCACGACGGGTGTGACGGCTGCGCCGTCTGCGATGGGACGACCGACTGGTTCATGGAGTTTGCCCGGATCGCGAAGAAGCTAGTGGGCATCAACTTGCGCGACTGCCTGCATTGGGGACCTCTCCACGACAATCCTCGCCCCCTGATCGCTCCCGCCTCCAACCTGGATGTGTGCAACCGGACGACCCTGGAGCGCCTGCGGCGGGCGTATTACCGCCTGCCGGAGCCAGAGCGCCCGCGGCTGGAGCGGGTGCCACCTGCCCTCCGGCAGATGCCCCAGGCCAAGCGCTTCGAGGGATCTGTGGCCATCCTTACCCGTATGATCGAGTTGTGGGAGGACGGCCAGTACATCGGCTGGCCGAGCTGACCCCGCCCCCCGGGAAATGACCAAATCCCAATGGCCAATGACCAATGGTGGGGGCCAGTTTCGTGACGCTCCTCTACGGCGCGTCGGGAACCCCGCCGAGGGAATCAGGCGATCCAACGCGACTGGGTGCCGCGCACCCCCATTGGTCATTAGAAATTGGTCATTGGTCATTTGATCCGGAGAATTCACGGGTCCGTTCATGAATTATCCGGGCCAGCCTCCCAAAATCGTCGCCGCTATTTTCCGCTTTCCGCAGATTCAGCGAGAAGTTGCGTGTAGATGTCGGGCAGGAAGCCGCGGACGGCCGTGGTGGTCCCCACGAGCAGGACCGGAATGCGGATGAAGCCGTCGGGATGCACGAAGTGCCGGCGGAGGGCCTCGTCCGGCACCTCTTCCTGATCGCGGTCCCAGAGGAAGACGTCTTCGCCCGCCTTGACGAAGTACCTGCGGAGGGGCCGCACGAGATCCAGCGTCGCGCGGGCGTCCAGGCCGCGGCGCGTCATGTCGTGCGGGGTGTATGCCACCTGCATCCGCGAGAGGAACTCCCTCGCCTCGGCGCAGGCGGGTCAGCCGTCCCGATAGTACAGGTGCAGTGTCGGCATGGTCGCGCCTTGGAAAAGAACAGCCCCCTGGCCCGGAGGCCAGAGGGCTGGAACGAGCGGTTCCGATCGAACTACAAATCCTGCGGCTTCAGGGTCTTCCGCTTGTTGGCCATGGCCCGGGACTCGGCTGCGGCAATCAGGTCCCGCACCCGCTTGTCCAGGGCGCCATAGAAGTCACCGGACACATTGCACTTCTTCGCCGCACCCTTCGTGCGGCTCTTGGAGATGATCAGCTCTCCCCCCTTGCCCTTCTTCGCCACGTGTCATCCCTCCTTCCTGTTTTGATCGGTCTGCACTTCAGGCTGGCCCTGCCTTATACACCAGCGCCTCTAGGCGTGTAAAGGGGTTTTTTCACTCCTAAGCCGCCAAGGCAACCCATGATCGCTCCAGGCCCGGAGGGGGCGTAGGCTCGGGATCTTTGCCTTTCAGAAGCGGCCAGGACCTCAAGGAACTCGGCGATGACCCGGACTTTGCCTTCGGGGACGTCTCGGAAGATGAGCGGTTGGAACTCCTTCACACCTATGCTGCCTCAATCTGCAGCCGGGGGGAAACCAAGCGAGATTTGGGAGCCTGAAGCCGCTCCACCGTCACATAAACCACGGGCTGGCCCAATTCCCGCTGCCGTTCTGCCAGCCGCCTCGCCCAGGCGTTAAACTTCGAGTCATCGGATAGCTGGAAGACAATCTGGGCACCACGCGGAATCCGCGCCGCGAACGCAGGGTGGTCACGCACGTACCGATCGAATTCGACCCCAAGGATCGCATTCCGTTTCTCGTAAACAGTCATCACGCATTCCTCCGCAGAAACTCCGCCTGGTACTTGTCCCAGTTCTCCTTGATGTCCTCGTCGGCAAGCGTCATGGCCTCTGCCGGCGAGAGGTCCAAGAACTCTTTCCTCTTTCGAGACCGGGTTTCGTAAATATCCATGTGCGTCCATCCATGAGCCATATCATACCTGATCACCGGCACCCACTGCCCCCCTAATTCAACTTCGAGCTGAACCACGAAAGCGACCACCTTACCGCGCCGTGTTTCGTGGTAATGGCGTTTCCGTGCGCGATCCCCCAGGGGCCAGACATATTCAGTAACCGCCACCTTTACCCCTGGCGCCGCCCCTCAGGCTCCTAATCTGCCCGCGCTCTTCCTGCACTCGGAACACGGCCCATCCCCCAATCCGCCGGACTGTGCATCACCGGATCAAGCTGCCGCCTCCCACTTCCGGGCCAGAATGTGAGTCGGGACAATCAGGTTCCACCCCTGTGTTATCCGACCCCCGAGCCGTCGATCGAGGTAGTGTGTTTGCCGCGGCCGCATCTTGCGGAGCCGCTCCAAGGTCTCTTCCCGCACGCCAAGGCTCTCACGGCGCTGTTCCAGGAAGAAGCCCACTTTGGCGGCAAGCGTCGCCTGGCCACACAGACGGACGTACTCGACGACCACATCCAGGTCAAACATGGGGATGGCTGCCAGCGAGCGCCAGCACTCCTCAAGGCCACCTGACAGATCTGGCCTGTCGAGGACATCCACCAGCGTGCGCTCTACTGTGGTCACCCTACAGGGGAGTCCTCGACGCTCGACCTCCGTGCAGAACACGAAAGCCTTCTTCTTCCGGCGAAGCGTCGCGGAGGGAACGACCGGAACGAAGCGCCGGCCACGGAATGCTACCGGCTTTGCCTTGGAGGCGGTGAGGAAGAACAGCCGCTCGAAGAGGCTCTGGGCATACCCGTGCGCTTCCAGCGCGGTGTGATATGCCAAGACAGCGTCAGGAGTCAGGCGGCTGGCCACCAACAAGAAATCTAGCGCGGTACGTTCTGCCCTCTCCCCCGGGCCCGCGGCAAAATACACCCCACGCTTGACCCGGCCTATCCGCCGTGAGGCAAGATACCGGAGCAAGTGCGACTCTGCAGTTCGGGTGGACCCAACCCCCTCCTGCTGCAGGAATATGCCGAACTCCTGCCGCGTGAAGACAGGGTGGGCAGCAAGGAAATCAAGGACGGTCACTTGCTCATAACCTCCACAATACGCAATATATTGCGAGTTACGGAGGTTATTGTCAAGTTCAACTATCCAGAGGCACTCTCATGCTCGTGTCCAGGCACGAGCACCGGACGCCCGGTCTTCCCGTTTCGTGCTCGACGGGGTATGTCTCTTACCCTCTTGCGCGCAAATCGAAAAGTGCGGCAAGCTCCATAGGCGTCTACCAGGGCGAGACTCGTCAAGCCGCCCGACGTACGAGGGGCTCAAGGTCAATGAAGTTCGCACCCTCAAGGCCGCGATAGCGCTCCGGATGGCAGGTGAGGACGAGGATCTGCAAGCGCTTGGCGAGTGGAGGGATTTTTTCACCGCCAAGGCGCCAAGGCCGCAGAGGCTGGCGATTGGTTCCTCCCATCTCAATCCTGCAGGTACACCTGGGCGGAACAATCGAAGGCTTCCTCCGGGGTCCCCACGAACATGCCCGAAGGGAGAAAGGAGGGCTCCTACTTCTCGTCGCTGAACTTGAAGAAGGCGAACTCCCAACGATGGGCACTCCCCAGGTAGCCGAGCCGGCACAGGTGCGTCGGCGTTGCCTCAATCTGGGCCCGCTCCTCGGGCGTCGTTTCCGGGAACCGTTGCATCCTTCGTATCCTTACCTCTTTGCTTCTCCTCAGCGGATTCCCGATCTGATGACGTGCTGGCGTGCCAATTGGGAGCAGATAGGATTCGAGTTGGCCCAGAGCTGGTCCGCCGCCGCCCAGAGTCGTTTCTCGATGTCGTTGTTGATTTTCATGCTTCCGTTGGCTCGTCACCCTCGCTTCGTGTTGACTGGAGGTGCATCGGCCATCTTTAGCGAATGATCCTGGAGTCACGGACACGAGAGAAAGGCTCACGTCTCGGGTCTTTCTTACTCCAGCTCGAGCAGCATAGCCGCGACCGCGGGGCGGAGAGGAGGTAGGTCGCGTTCAATCACAGCCCAGGCCCTGGCCAGCCAGATGCTGCCCAGATTGATGCCGAGATAGTCGTGGACGAGAACCTTTCTGAACCCGGAGATGCCCCCCCCAGGGGATTTCGGGGCGTTTTTCTTTCAGATGCGACGACAGCCGCTGGGTGGATTCGGCCAGCTCCTGCAACTCCCGCAGCGTCGCCTTTTGAGTCTTCCGATCTGTGAGAAACCTGTCCCGTCCCTCCGCGGTATACGCGTGGATGGCATCGAGACACTCCAGGATGTGGCGGAGGTAAGCCCGGTCGTCCTTCATAGAGGGACGGCCTCCCGGAGGACCCTTGCACGCACCCCTTCCTTCAGCGCGTCGGGCTCTATGACGCCCACGCGGCGGCCGAGCAAGGCTTCAAGGTCGGCCACGAGCCCCCCCGGAAACCACGGAGGAGTGGGACCTTCAACCTCAATGAGGAGATCCAGATCACTGCCCTCGTTGGCCTCGCCGCGCGCAAAGGAGCCAAAGACCTGAACCCGGCTGACCCCGTGTTTCCTTGCGATCCGGAGAATCTCTTCGCGTTTTGGCTTGAGCACATCGTCTATCCCCATCGCCTGCCTCCCTAAGACTCTGAGGAAGACCGTGAGTCCAGGCTCCCCTCTCACCCTGACCCTCTCCCGCAGAAGGGCGAGGGGATCAAGGGGTTAACCTGAAACAAATAACCCCGCCCGGGCCTTGCGGCGTCCCGGACGGGGAGGAATTTCCAAGATTAGGGTGATGGCGGTCGTGCCGTTGTCTCGCTCCATGGTTGGCCGACCTCGGGAGGGCTTCGGAGTCCCCGCTGCCTCCTGACGATGACAGGCTTATACCAAGAACCGGCTACTTCTCTCCCATCTCCTTGACCTTGACCGTCTCCTTCAGGGCGGCGTGGGCGGCCGCCAGCTTGGCGATGGGCACCCGGTAGGGAGAGCAGCTCACGTAGTCCAGCCCGATCTCGTGGCAGAAGGCGACCGAACGGGGATCGCCGCCATGCTCGCCGCAGATGCCGATCTCCAGGTCCTTCCGCGTGGCGCGGCCCTTGGCCACCCCCATGCGCATCAGGTAGCCCACCCCGGCCTGGTCAATGCTCACGAAGGGATCCTCGGGATAGATCCCCCGCTCCACGTACAGGGGCAGGAACTTCCCGGCGTCATCGCGGGACAGGGCCAGGGCCGTCTGGGTGAGGTCGTTGGTGCCGAAGGAGAAGAACTGCGCCACCTGGGCGATCTCGTCGGCCACCACGCATGCCCGGGGCACCTCGATCATGGTGCCGAGCATGTAGCGGACCCTGACCCCCATCTTCTTCATGGTGTCCTGGGCCACCCGCTCCACGATCTCCTGCTGCATCTGGAGCTCCTTCAGGGTGCCCACGAGCGGGATCATGACCTCGGGGTACGGATTCTTGCCCTGCCTCCGAAGCTCGCAGGCGGCCTCGAAGATGGCCCGGGCCTGCATCTCAGTGATCTCGGGGTACTCGATTCCCAGGCGGCAGCCGCGGTAGCCCAGCATCGGGTTGAATTCGTGCATGGCGTCCACCTTGGCCTTCAGCCGACCCGCCGGGATATTCACTTTCTTGGCCAGGTCCTGGATCTCCGCGTCCGTCTTGGGCAGGAACTCGTGGAGCGGCGGATCCAGGGTGCGGATGGTCACCGGCAACTCGCCCATGGTGTCCAGGATGGCCTTGAAGTCGGCCTTCTGCATGGGCAGCAGCTTGGCCAGGGCGCGCCTCCGCCCCTCCACGTCTTCCGCCAGGATCATCTCCCGGACGGCGTCGATGCGGTCCCCCTCGAAGAACATGTGCTCCGTCCGGCACAGGCCGATGCCTTCCGCGCCGAACTTGCGGGTGGCCTGGGCGTCCTTGGGGGTGTCGGCGTTGGTCCGGACCCCGATCTTCCGGTACTTGTCGGCCCAGCGCATCAGGGTGGCGAAATCCCCCGACAGCTCGGGCTGGATCAGCTTCACCTCGCCCAGCATCACCTCCCCGGTGCTGCCGTCCAGGGTGACGGCGTCGCCCCGCTGGACCTTGAGGTCCTTGGCGAAGAAGTAGCCGTGCTCCTCGTACACCGTGATGTCCTGGGAGCCGGCCACGCAGGGCTTGCCCATGCCGCGGGCCACCACGGCGGCGTGGGAGGTCATGCCGCCCCGCGCCGTGAGGATGCCCTGGGCGGCGTGCATCCCGCCGATGTCCTCGGGGGATGTCTCGGTCCGGACCAGGATCACCCGGTCGCCCTTGGCGGCGGCCGCCTCGGCCTCGGCCGCGGTGAAGACCACCTTGCCCACGGCCGCCCCGGGCGAGGCCGGCAGGCCCTTGGCGATCTTCTGCACTTTGGCCGTCGGGTCCACCCGCGGATGGAGGAGCTGGTCAAGCTGGGCCGGCTCCACGCGCAGGACCGCCAGCTTCTGGTCGATGAGCCGCTCCTTCACCATGTCCACGGCGATTTTCACGGCTGCGGCCGCGGTGCGCTTGCCCACCCGGCACTGCAGCATGTAGAGCTTGCCGTCCTGGATGGTGAACTCGATGTCCAGCATCTCCCGGTAATGCGTCTCCAGGCGCTTGTAGATCCGCTCCAGCTCGGCATACACCCGGGGCATGCCCTTCTTGAGCTGGCTGATGGGCTGGGGGGTCCGGATGCCGGCCACCACGTCCTCGCCCTGGGCGTTCATCAGGTACTCGCCGAAGAAGCGCTTCGCGCCCGTCCCCGGATCCCTCGTGAACGCCACCCCCGTCCCCGAGTTGTCCCCCATGTTGCCGAAGACCATGGACTGGACGTTGACCGCCGTGCCCCAGTCGCCGGGGATGTTGTGCAGCCTCCGGTAGGTGACGGCGCGGGGGTTGTCCCAGGATTCGAAGACGGCACTCACGGCCAGCCGAAGCTGCTGCTTGGGATCCTGGGGGAACTCCTTGCCGGTCTTGTCCTTCACCACGCGCTTATAGAGGGCGGTGAGCTCCTTCAGGTCCCCGGCGGAAAGGTCCGTGTCCAGCTTGACCTTCTTGGCGTGCTTCTGGGCCTCGAGGAGCCGCTCGAAGGCCTGCTTCTCGATGCCCAGGACCACGTCGCCGAACATCTGGATGAACCGCCGGTAGGAGTCGTAGGCGAAGCGCTCGTTCTTCGAGCGTGCAATCAGGCCCAGGAGCGTCTGGTCGTTCAACCCCAGGTTCAGGACCGTGTCCATCATGCCGGGCATGGACACCCGGGCCCCGGAGCGTACCGAGACCAGCAGCGGATTCTTGGGATCGCCGAACTTCGCCCCCATCGCCCGCTCCACCCGCTTCAGGTGCTCCTCGACCTGCCGCCACATCCCGGGCGGGTACTGCTTCCGGTTCTGGGTGTAGTAGACGCACGCCTCGGTGGAGATGGTGAAGCCGGCCGGGACGGGGATGCGGAGGCGGGTCATCTCGTGCAGGTTGGCCCCCTTGCCCCCCAGGAGGTTCTTCTGTTCCGCCCGGCCCTCCGCCCTGCCCCTGCCAAAGAAGAAGACGTATTTTCGTGCTGTGGCCATACCGTGCCTCCGATGTCCCCCCTATCCCGCCAGTTTCGTGAAGTCGGCAATGCGATTGAAGAGATCCCCCACCGCCTTCAGCAGGGCGAAGCGGTTCTGGGTCAGTCCCGCGTCCGGGCCGATGACCAGGACTTCCTCGAAGAACATATCCACCATGGGCTTTAGCGCCGCGATCCGCTGGAGGGCCCCCAGGTAGTCGTGCTGGGCGACGAGCCGATCCACCTCCTCCCGGAGCGCCGCGACCTGGGCATGGAGGGCGCGTTCCGCCCCTTCCACCAGGCGGCCGGCATCCACGGACCGGTCGAAGCCCCGGGGCACGATGCCCACCACGCGCTTGAAGGCGGCCGACAGCTCGCCGAAGTCCGCCTCGCGCCGGAGGACCGCCAGGGCCTCGGCGCGCCGGGCCGCATCCACGACGTCGTCGGATCCGGCGGCCAGCGCGGCGTCCACCACATCCGCCGGTAATCCCCGGTCCGCCAGCACCACCTGGGTCCGGCCGCGGAGGAAGTCCAGGACCTCGCGCCGGGCCACCTCGGTATCCCGGGTGAGGGACGCGAAGCCCGCCCGGGCGTGGTCCACCATCTCGCTGAGGGGAGCGCGCAGACCCCGGTGCAGGATGGACTGCACCACGCCCAGCGCCGCCCGGCGTAACGCGTAGGGGTCCTCCGACCCGCTGGGGATCAGGCCGATGCCAAAGCAGCCCACGATGGAATCCAGGCGGTCGGCCAGGCCCACCACGGCCCCGGCGCTGGTATCCGGCAGCCGGTCGCCGGCAAAGCGGGGGAGGTAGTGCTCCTCGATCGCCTGGCAGACCTCCGGCGGCTCCCCCGAGAGTCGGGCATACTCGCGCCCCATCGTCCCCTGGAGATTGGGGAACTCCTTCACCATGGTGGTCACGAGGTCCGCCTTGCAGAGCAGGGCGGCGCGCTCCGCGACGGCGCGACAGCCCGGATCCACCCGGTCGGCGATCAGCCCCGCCAGGCGAACGATCCGCTGCACCTTGTCGTGCATCGTCCCCAGCTTCTCCTGGAAGATGATGTGCTGGAGGCGCGGGACCCGTTCCGCCAGGGGGATCTTGCGGTCGTCCCGGTAGAAGAATTCCGCGTCGTTGAGCCGGGCCCGCAGGACCCGTTCGTTGCCCTCGCGGATCAGATCCATGTCCCGGGTCCGCATGTTGGAGATGGCCACGAAGTGCGGCAGGAGGTTCCCCGCCGCGTCCACCACGGGGAAGTACCGCTGGTGCTTCCGCATGGGGGTGATGATGACGTCCCGCGGCAGCTCCAGGTACTCGCGCTTGAAGGCGCCGCAGACCACGGTGGGAAACTCCACCAGGTTGGCCACCATCTCCACCAGCTCGTCGTCCAAGACCGCCTGCCCCTTCACCGTTGCGGCCGCCTCCGTTGCCAGGGTCCGGACCATGGCCTTGCGGCGCTCCTGGTCCACGATGACAAACTTCTCCTCCAGGGTCTCCAGGTATTCCTGGAAGCTCCGCACCCGGACGCCGCGCGGGGAGAGGAAGCGGTGGCCATAGGTCTTGGCATCGGCCTTCAGCGGCAGGCCCTCGATCGTGACCGGAACGACCCGGCCCCCGTAGATGCACAGCAGCCACCGGATGGGCCGCACGAACCGGACCGTGCCCTCGGCCCAGCGCATGAACTTCGGGAAGGAGAGGGAGCCGAGAACCCTGGGCAGGATCGTCATCAGGACCTCGGGCGTGGGCGCGCCTGTCTCCTCCACGACGGCGACCACGTACTCGCCGCGGTCGAGCGCCCGGACCTGGAGACGCCCCACCGGGATGCCCTGGGCGCGGGCGAATCCCTCGGCGGCCCGGGTCGGCTTCCCGTCGGCGTCGAAGGCCACGGCCCGGGTAGGACCGATCACCTCGCGCCGGATATCCGCCTGCTTCTCCGCCAGGCCGTCCACGAAGAGGGTGAGACGCCGTGGGGTGCCGAGGGTCCGGATCCTGGTGAAGGTCAGCCGGTGCTCCTGCAGCAGGCGGCCCGCCACCGTCTTCAGCTCCTCCAGGGCCGGCGGCATGTAGCCGGACGGGATCTCCTCCGTCCCGATCTCGAAGAGCAGCTCCTTACCCATGACCGCTGGCTCTTTCCCCCCCACGCGCCGGAAGACGGCCTTACGCCGACCGGGGCTTCAGCAGCGGGTAGCCCATCGCCTCCCGCTGCTTGAGATAGGCCTCGGCGACCCGCCGGGCCAGGTTCCGCACCCGGCCGATGAAGTGGGTCCGTTCCGTGACGCTGATGGCCCCCCGCGCGTCCAGGATGTTGAAGGTGTGGGAGCATTTCAGGCAGTAGTCGTAGGCCGGAAGCACCAGCCCCCTCTCGATCAGCCGTAACGACTCCCGTTCATACTCGTCGAAGAGACGGAGCTGCAGCGGGATGTCGGCCTCTTCGAAGTTGTGAATGGACCACTCCACCTCGCCCTTGTGATGGACGTCGCCATAGGTGACGTGGTCGTTCCACTTGAGGTCGTAGACGTTGTCCACGCCCTGCAGGAACATGGCGATGCGCTCGATGCCGTAGGTGAGCTCCCCGGAGACGGGCTTCAGCTCGATGCCCCCGGCCTGCTGGAAATAGGTGAACTGGGTGATCTCCAGACCGTCCAGCCATACCTCCCAACCGAGCCCCCAGGCCCCCAGCGTGGGGGACTCCCAGTCATCCTCGACGAAGCGGATGTCGTGCTTCAGGGGATCCACCCCGAAACTCTCCAGGCTGTCGAGGTAGATCTCCTGGATGTTGATGGGGGAGGGCTTCAGGATCACCTGGTACTGGTAGTAGTGCTGCAGCCGGTTCGGATTTTCGCCATACCGCCCGTCGGTGGGACGTCTCGAGGGCTCCACATAGGCGACGTTCCACGGCTCCGGCCCCAGGACCCGGAGGAAGGTGGCGGGGTTGCTGGTCCCCGCCCCCACTTCGATGTCATAGGGCTGCTGGATCACGCAGCCGTACTTATCCCAGTAGTCCTCGAGCGCCAGGATCAACTTCTGAAAAGTCATCATCGCCCCCCCGCAACTGCCCATGGAGAAAACGCCTCACACGCTAACAAATCGCCGGAGAGAGTGTCAAGGGAAAAGGCCCGAATGGATGGCTGAACGGCTTTATTGATCAAGGGTTACAGACGAGCCAGGAAGTCTGACGACCGGAGCGACCGACCGAGGACATGGCGGAGGAAGGCCTGCAGGACACCGGTAACCTCTTGGAAAACCTGAGGAAGAACGCTTATCCTATCCATGACGCGGAGCGTCGAACCGCTGGCTCCCCGAAGAAACCCGAGAACGGCTGTCGAGGCGGGGATGACATCGGGGGTGTTCGCCCGGCAGCCCTCGCAGATGAGCCCGCCGGCGGCGGGGCTAAGGGAGGCGCCGTGATGGGGGGGAATTTCTTTGCGACAACGCACGCACACGTGCAGTTCGGGAAGGTATCCCAATAGGCGAAGGAGATGGAGAAGGAACCCCTGCAGGACCACGCCAGGGTGTGCGGCCTCTTCCAGCAGTTCGAGGCCGTCCGCGAGCAGCCGGTACAGGTCAGGAAAGGCTTCAGCCTCCTCCACGCCGAGGGCCACGGCCTCGACCGCCATCGAGGCCAGCACCATCCGGTCCAGATCCTCCCGCAGGGCGTGATGCGATCGGATCACGCCGAACTCGTTGACCCGGTGCAGCGTCTTGGTGGGCCGCTCGAAATAGACGAGACGTCCCCGGGTGAAGAGCTGCAGGCTCCCGCCGAACCGCGTCCGGATGCGGCGCGCCCCTTCCGCCGCCGCCCGCACCTTGCCGGATAGCTGGGTATAGAAGACGACGATCCGGTCCGCCTCGGCCAGGTCGTGGCCGCCGATGACGATCGCCTCCGTCGAGTGCACCGGCATCCGTTCCTCAATGTCCGATTGACGATTTTCGACTGGCGATTTCGATCCGCAATCGACAATCCGAAATCGGCGATGAGCTCTCAGGGTTCCAGGTAGCCGAATCGCTTCAGGGCCGCTGCATCCTTGCGCCAGCCTTCCAGGACTTTCACCCAGAGGCGCAGGAACACGCGGGTCTCGAGCATCGCCTCGATCTCCGGCCGGGCCAGCGCGCCGATCTTCTTGAGCATCTGTCCGCCGGCCCCGATCACGATCGCCTTTTGGGACTCCTTCTCCACATAGATCGTGGCCTCGACGTCGGTCAGATCGCGGCCCTCCCGGGCCCGCACCGCCTCCACCTGGACAGCCACCGCGTAGGGCAGTTCCTGGTGGAGGAGGGCGAAGACTTTTTCCCGGATGATCTCCGCGATGAAGAACCGCTCCGGTCGGTCGCTCAGCTCCTCCGGGGGATAGAAGGGCTGGCCGGCCGGCGCGTACTGCACCAGCAACGACTCAAGCCGATCCACGTTATCCCCCGCGGTGGCGGAGATGGGGATGATCTCGGCGAAGGGGTAGGCCTCCCGCCAGTGGGCGATCCGGGGCAGCAGGAGCGGTTTCTCGACCAGGTCCACCTTGTTGAGGGCCAGGAGCACGGGCGCCCCGGCCGCGGGTCGCTGACGAAGCTGTTCGAGGATGAGGTGGTCGTCGGGGTCCTCGGGCTGGGACGCGTCGATCAGCCAGAGGATGATGTCGGCATCCGCCATGGCGCGCAGGGCGGACCGGATGAGACCCTGGTTGAAGACCGCGTCCGACTTGTGCATCCCCGGCGTATCCAGGAAGAGGAGCTGCGCCTGCGGGAGGTTCCGGATCCCCAGGATCCGATGCCAGGTAGTCTGAGGCCGCGGAGACACGATGGACAGCTTCTGCTGGAGCAGCCGGTTCACGAGGGTGGATTTCCCCACGTTCGGCCGGCCGATGATGGCCACATAGGCCGCCCGGAACGCCTCTCCGGTCCGCGCGGTGGGCTCCGCTTTGCTTTCCGTAACGTCCATCGTCGCCTGCTCACCAAGAGCGTTCGATCGTTCGGTGGTTCCCTCGGACTCGGAACAACCGAACCATCGAGACCCCGCCATGGGCGGGCTGCCCCGAACGACCGAATGCTTTTGGGCAGATTGTACCATCCGGACAGGAGGTCAATCCAGGGAGGAGATCCGCAGGAGGTCCTGCGGGTCAATGCGGGCCCCGTGGAGCCGGGCGCCCCAGTGCAGGTGCGGCCCGGTGGCGCGCCCGGAACTGCCGACGCGGGCGATGGCCTCACCCCGGTCCACGCGCTGGCCCTCGCGCACGAGGCTCTCCTGAAGGTGGAAGTACATGGTGTACAGGCCGAGGCCGTGGTCCACGACGACCGAGGTCCCGGCGAAGAAGTGGTCCCCCACCAGCGAGACAATGCCGGCATTGGCGGCGAGAACCGGCGTCCCCGGGGATGCCGTAAAATCAGTCCCGGTGTGGGGCGATCGGGGCTCGCCGTTGATGATGCGCCGCACGCCGAACCCCGAGCCGGGTCCGGCGTCATCCAGCGGAACTCGAAAGGAGCCATTCCAGAGCCGCTCGGGGCGAGCGGCCTCCCAGAGCCGATCCAGGGCGGCCTTTTCGCGGTTGACGCGCTCCAGGGTGGCCGCGTCCAGCTCCACAAAGGGGCGGGGCACGCTGAGGCGCTGGACGGGATAGCGCGCGTCGAGGACGCGGAGCGCGCGTCGTTGCCTGCGGGAGCGCCCCTGGGCATCCGTCGCCTCGGCGCGGACCTCCACCGGACCCGGCGTCTGTTCCAGGTCCACCCCGACCAACAGCACGACGCGGCTCCGGTCGCCCCACGAGGGGACGCCGATCTCCCGGCCGCCCACCCAGACCCGCAGGGTGCGGACGGACGCGCGCCACTCGATGCTGAGGCTCGACACGCCGCCCTGTTTGACCCGATCCGGCGCCAGGCGAAGGATGAGGTCCGAGGCGTGAACGGGTCCGGGGAGCAGGAAGCTCAGGAGGATGGCGAGGACGACCGGCAACAGCCGGAGCCATCCGTCTCGACGTCTCATCGCGGCGCAGTGGTCCGATGGACCCTCAGGCATTCGCGTCGGTGATGGACAGGCGGAAACGGAACGTCGAGCCGACCCCGGGGGTGCTCTCGACCTCTACCTGGGTCCCGTGGGCCTCCATGATCTGCTTCACCAGGGCCAGGCCCAGGCCGGTTCCGCCGTAGCTTCGGGTGGCGGAGGCATCCGCCTGGTAGAACTTGTCGAAGATCCGGGGGATCTTGTCGGCGGGAATGCCGATCCCGGTGTCGCTCAGGCTCACCTCGACGTAGCCATGGCGCCAACCGGGTGGCGCATCGTCCGGCGCGACATGGGCCTTCGCGCCCAGAATGATCCGTCCGCCTTGCGGTGTGAACTTGACGGCATTGTCCAGCATCAGGAGGAGGGCCCGACCGATCTGCTTGGCGTCCAAGAGCACGTCGGGCAGGTCGGCGGGCACCGCCACCTCTACCATCAGCCCCTTCTCCGTCGCCCGAGGCGTAATGGCCCTCGCCCGCTCCTCGAGGAGGGGTCCGATGGCGAAGGGCCGGAGCTGCACCACCAGTTCCCCCTGGTCCATCTGGACGAAGGCCAGCAGGTCCTCGATCAGGCCTTGGAGGCGCTGAACTGCCTGCTCCACCACCGTGAGGTGGTTGCGCTGCCGATCGGTGAGAGGCCCCGGCCGCCCGGACAGGAGCATCTCGACGTAGCCGATGATGGGGGCCAGCGGCGTCCGCAGCTCGTGGGAGATGGTCGCCAGGAAGTTGCTCTTCATGGCGTCCAGGGTCTTCAATTCCTGGTAGGCGTTGCGCAGGTCCTCGTACAGCTTGGCATTCTCCAGGGCGATGGCCGCCTGGGAGGCCAGGGCATCCAGCAGCTCCTCATCGGGCGGCGTGAATACCCCGGCCCGCTTGTTCAGGACCTGCAGGACCCCCACGACGGCCCCCGTCTTGTTCCGCACCGGCATGCAGAGGATGGTCTTGGTCCGGTACCCCGTCTGCCGGTCCACCTCCTGGTTGAACCGGGGATCGTCGTAGGCCTCGGGGATGTTCAGCCGCTCGCCCGTCGTGGCGACGTGGCCGGCGATGCCCAGGTGGGACTTGAAGCGAATCTCCCGCTGCTGGAGGCCTTGGGCGATCCGGGACCAGAGCTCGCCCCGGGCGTGATCCACGAGGAAGAGAGTGCTCCGATCCGCCTCCATGGCGCGGGTGGTCTCTTCCATGATGAGCTGCAGGAGCCGGTCGAAATCGGTCTCCGCGCTCATGGCCTTGATGACTTCCAGCAGGATCCCGAGCCTGGCCCGGTCGCCCAGTCCCGTCGCCTGCTGCGAATTCTCGGGCATCGCCCTTACCCCTTCCGCGCCGTCGGCGGGCAGACCCCACACGCCTTGAGGATGACGCGTTGCTTCTCCCGCATGCGCCGCCATCCCTCCGCGGTCCCATGGTCGTAGCCGACCAGGTGGAGGATCCCGTGCACCAGGAGGAGGGCCAGCTCGCCTCGCACGTCCGCCTTGCGGACCCGCGCCTGCCGCGCCGCCGTCTCGGCCGAGATCACCACGTCCCCCAGGAGGTCCGGCCACACGGAGCCACGTCGTCCCTCGGCCATGGGGAATGCCAGGACGTCGGTCGGCCCCGTCACGCCCCGATAGGCGTGATTGAGTTCCGCCATGGCGGAATCGTCCACGAGCAGGACGCTACACTCCGCCGTCGGGCGCGCCACCGCCGACAACGCCCTTTCCCCCACCCTTCTTAGCCACCTCGTCTCGACGGGGACTCTCTTTTGCCGGTTTCGCAGGCTGATCGCCATTCTCGTTCCGCTTCCTGCCGACGGCCTGGAGCTGGATCCCCGGGTAGTCCACGCGGTGGTGGAAGATCCCCGTCAGGATCCGGACGAAGCTGTTGGCGATGATATGGAGGTCCCGCAGGGTGAGGTCACACTCGTCCAGCTGGCCGTCCACGAAGATGCCGTTGATGAGCTTTTGCACCGCGCCCTGGATGCGGGCCGGCGCGGGATCGGTCAGGGTGCGGGCGGCCGCCTCCACCGCGTCCGCCAGCATGAGGATGGCCGCCTCGCGCGTCTGGGGCTTCGGCCCGGGGTACCGGTAATCCTCCTCCTGCACTTCCTGAAGGTCCGGGTCGGCCGCCTCTTTGGCACGGTGGTAGAAGTAGTGGACCAGCCGCGTCCCGTGATGCTGGGGGATCAGGTCCACCAGGACATCGGGCAGCCCGTAGTCTCGGGCCATCTCTATCCCCTCTTTCACGTGGGACATGACGATGGCGCGGCTCAGGCTCGGGGCCAGCTTTTCGTGCCGGCTCAGGGCGTCGGCGTGGTTCTCGATGAAATAGGCCGGATGCCGGGTCTTCCCGATGTCATGGTAGTAGGCGCCCACCCGGCACAAGAGCGCGTTGGCCCCAATCGCCTCCGCGGCCGATTCGGCCAGGGTGCCCACCATGACACTGTGGTGGTAGGTGCCCGGAGCCGTGAGCAGCAGGTGCCGGAGCATCGGCTCGTTCAGGTTGGAGAGCTCCAGCAGGGTGAAGTCCGTGGTGCGTCCGAAGGAGTGTTCCAGGAGCGGGAGCAGCCCCGTGGCCAGGACCGCGACGACGGCGCCGTTCACCAGCCCCCCCACCATGTCCGTCAGCAGGGTGCTGGGATCTCCCTCCAGCAGGGCAAAGGCCAGCTGGGTATAGGCGTTGGCCAGGCCCACGACACTCCCGGCGCGGAAGAAGGCCGTCCGCCCCACGCGTCCCGACAGGCTGAAGATACCCACCACGCTCCCGACGAAGGCGAAGAGGAAGTACTGGATGGGAGCGGCCAGCATGATCCCCGCCAGGATCGTGAGGACGAGGGAGCCGGCGAAGGCCAGTCGGGGATTGAACAGGACCGTGAGCAGGACCGCGCCCAGGGGGACCGGCAGGGCGGCCCGCATGGCGGAGAGGGGGATGTGGGGGTAACTCTGGTGCAGGGAGGTGATGACCGTCAGCCCGTACCGGCTGAGTAGCAGGACGACCAGCAGGACGATGCCGATCAGCCCGAGGCTCCGGGGACGCCGGACCTCCTTGGGCTGCAGGGACCGCACATAGGCGTACAGCGCCGCCAGGAGGAAGGCCACCAGCAGGAAGATCCCGAGGACCGAGAGCGCCCCCATGGGCAAAGTGAGGTTGGAGCTGAGGATCTCGACCGTGGCCACCAGGAAGAAGCCGGCGACCGCCGGCAGGAACCAGGCCTTCTGCTCCAGGCGGGCCACCGCCTGGCGAATGGGCGCCAGGGGGACCCACGTCTTCCGCGGGGGAGGATTCAGGCGGTCCGCCACCTCGTGCCGGACGGTCTTGGTGAAGAACCTCAGGTCCATCGCACTCTACGCACCCGGCTCCCCCGGGGGTGTCTGGTAGGCCTCGTATGCCCGAACGATCTGCTGCACCAGCTCGTGTCGGACGACGTCTTCTTCCGTGAAGTGGATGAATCGGATGCCGGGGACGTTCTTGAGGATGCTGCGAACCTCGATCAGGCCGGACACCCGTCCCGCGGGCAGGTCCACCTGGGTAATGTCCCCGGTGATCACCGCCTTGGAGCCGAAGCCCAGGCGGGTGAGGAACATCTTCATCTGCTCCGAGGTGGTGTTCTGGGCCTCGTCCAGGATGATGAAGGAATCGTTGAGCGTCCGACCGCGCATGAAGGCAAGGGGGGCGATTTCGATGGCGCCCTGCTCGAGCAGGCGGGCGGCCCGCTCGGTCTCCACCATGTCGTACAGGGCGTCGTACAGGGGCCGCAGGTAGGGATTGATCTTCTCGGTGAGCGTGCCGGGGAGGTAGCCCAGCTTTTCCCCCGCCTCCACGGCGGGGCGGGTCAGGATGATCCGGTGGACTTCCTTGTGCAGCAGCGCCGATACCGCCATGGCCATGGCCAGGTAGGTTTTGCCGGTGCCGGCGGGACCGATGCCGATGACGATGTCATACTTCCGGATGGCCTCGATGTACCGCTTCTGGTGGAGGCTCTTGGGGCGGACCGGCCGCTTCTTGGACGAAACCTCGATCGTCTCGGCCTGGACCTCGCGGAAGCTCTTGGCCTCGTTGGCGCCGAAGTGCCGGAGAGCCAGCCGCACCTCCTCGTTCCCCACCTGGCGCCCCTGGCGGAGCAGCGCCACCAGCTCCCCCACCACCTGCTCCGCGACCCCCACGGCCCCTTCGCTGCCGGTGATCGTCAACATCCCGTCGCGGACCAGCAGCCGGACGCCCAGTCCATCCTCGACCAGGCGGACATGCTCATCCCCCCGGCCGAACAGGCCCTGCATCTCCGGGCCCGCGGCCAGGGAAACCCGCTTCAACTCGACACTATTCGTCTCACCCATGCGAAGGTGGCGCAACCCTCCTTCCGTTTAATTCCGCATAATTATACAACAAGCTCTGTCTGACGTGGAGGCTAGGATAGACCCCACCCCCGGGGCTGTCAAATGGAAAAGAGCCGAGCGCCGGGTACCCTTTGGGTGGGCGGGGTGGCCTAGAGCCGAGACGGAGGCCGCTGGGCGTTGGACCTCCGACGGTATCCGCCCCTTGGCCCCTGCCCCCCGATCCCCGCCCCCTAGCCCCCGCCGCAATAATGCGGGACGTAATGCGGGACGTCTTTGACTAAATTGACTCGCGTCGGCGGTAGATCAAGTACTGCTACGATCCCGCCATGCTCCGCGGCCGCGCCTGAATGCCCTTCCGCTCTTCGTCCGGAGTCTTCGGTCGGCGTCCTGCACCATGTTAGGGTCCCAGGGGGATCGAGCCCCCGCCCCGCTGCCCGGTGCGCTGCCTGGCCACAAAACGCTTCCCCAGGGGGCTGGCCCGGGATAGAATGCAGAGACCGCTTGGGGAAGTGATGGGTAGTTTGGATATGACCGACTCGTGAGTCCGACCGTTCTGCGACTTCGCGGCTATCGCTTCTACTTCTTCTCCCGCGAAGAGGCACGGGCGCACGTGCACGTCCAACACGCCAACGGCGAAGCAAAGTTCTGGCTGGACCCTCGGTTGGAGCTGGCCCAGAACTACGGATTGACCAGGAGTCGGATCAATACAGACCTCAAAATTATCCAGGAGCATCAGGATGAAATCCTCGCAGCGTGGGCGAAACATTTCGGCGGTTGAGGTGACCAATATCTCGCCGGACGGATTCTGGTTGCTGATTGGCGAGAAGGTGCGGTTCGTCCCGTTCAAGGCGTTCCCCTGGTTTCGTGAGGCGACCATCGCTGCCCTGACGCACGTCGAACTCCCGAGCCCCCACCATCTGTACTGGCCCGAACTCGACATCGATCTGGCCGTCGAGTCGCTGGATCACCCCGAGCGGTATCCGCTCGTCAGCCGGGCGGTGGCTGTCAAGGAACGGCACGCGGGGTATAAAGCTCAACGTAGAGGCCTCCGCCGGCCTAAATAGAATGACGCAACCTCAATTAGCCTTTCAGTCCCCTTCACCTCGGCTTGTCTGTCAGTCCCAGGCTGGATGCCCCCCGACCCCCGGGGACCCAGCGGATGGGCCGGAGGCTCGATATCCGCTGGGTGCCTGGCCCCGCCTTTCAGAGGGCCCGAATCGCCTTGACACCCTTCTTGCCTGCGGGATAGTCTCCTGCTCGGTTGATCGGGGTTTCCCTGCGGGAGCACCGGGGGGCAGGGATTCCAGTTCGAACTGGCTTACGAGTTAGCGGCCCTTTGGGGACAGCACCTCCCCGAGGGCCGTTTTCGTTCTGGACCGCAGAAGCACGAGGCGAGACGTGGAACAGGTGAACTACGTAGTCCCGCTTTCCGGAGTACGCTCGGATGCCCCGTAATCCAGGACGTTGCAACTTTATGGAAAAAGGCCGGGGGCCGGGAGTTGAGAGGGGACATCGGGTTTTGGAGACGGGCCAGGAGCCAGCGGCGGATGGTGGGGAGGCAGCGCCGGGGGAAGACGTGGCGGGTCGGGACGAACTGGTGCTCGACCGAGGCCGCGCGCCGCTCCAGGGCCGCCGTGAAGGTCCGCACCCGCTCGAGGGGGTAGAAGGTATCCCTGGTTCCCGAGATGTGGAGGACGTCGGTCCCGCTGCGGCGGTACTTCCGCGAACTCTCCCAGTCACCCGGGATACCGCCGCAGACGCCCACCACCCCCCGGATCGTGTTCGGGTAGGTAAAGGCGTATCGGTAGTTCAGGCCGACCGACTGGGAGAACCCGAGCAGGAAGATCTGCCTGCGATCGATGGGATGCCTCCTGGGGATCTCGCGGATGACCCGCCGGATGAATTCGTGGTGCAGCGCCTGGTTCTCGGCCGCGTTGTGCATTGTCCCCCAGCCGAAGGCGATGCGCACATTCCGGGTGCCCCCGGGGCGCCCCCGCGGGCGCTGGGTGTGCTGGTGCGGCCCCTGCAGCGAGGCGATCGCAAACCGGTCCCCGCAGATCCGGTGCGCCAGGGCCTGCATGGATTCCTTGGTTCCCCCGTAGCCGTGCAGCGCGATCAGCAGAGGGTGTCCCCGGCGAGGCGGCGGGGCATCAGGGATCTGCACGTCGTAAAAACACGTCATCGGGATAGTCACGCGTTGCTCCACGTCCTCTCCTCTCGTTGACAAGATGTCGTTTCGCCAATCCGACGGATGCCGCGGATGGGCAAAGGTAGCAGAGGACAGGGCTTCCAGACAATTCCCCTCTCGCATGGCGCGGTGCATTACATTCGGCTTGACATGTTTGGTGGGCCCTTGGTAGGTTCCTCCCGCCTGGGAGGGGGCGCCGCCATCTGGGCGTTGCGAGATTCGGGCGAGCAATCGCCTCCTCGCGAGTTCACGCCGGCAGGAGCATCCCTCCCCCCGCACGGGGCTACTCGCCGTCCAGTCCTCATCACAGTGCCGCGAGAGGAACGACAAAGGAGGTTGGCATCGTGAGCGAAGCCACTTTTGGGCTTTCGGCATTCGGTCAGGGCAGGCCCGTCCAGCGTGCACTGGCGGCCCCACCGCGGATCCTCACGGGATTTTTGGCCCTGGCGGCGTCTCTGTCTGCCACCGCGGCGTGGGCCAGCGAGGCCGAGCTGAAGATCCCCGACCTGGGCGCCGTGAACTTCCTGGGGATGTCCGGGCACAACCTGCTCCTGTTCGGGCTCATCATCTGCATCGGCGGGATGGCCTTCGGGCTCGTGCAGTACCTGCAGATCCGCAAGCTCCCGGTCCACCGGGCGATGAGCGAGATTTCGGAGCTCATCTACGAGACCTGCAAGACCTACCTGATCACCCAGGGGAAGTTTCTCGCCATCCTCTGGGCCTTCATCGCGATCATCATCGTCGTATACTTCGGCTTCTTGCTCCACTTCACGGTCGCCCAAGTGATCACCATCGTGATCTTCAGCATCGTCGGGATCCTCGGGAGCTACAGCGTCGCCTGGTTCGGGATGCGAATCAACACGCTGGCCAATTCCCGGACGGCATTTGTGAGCCTGAAGGGCAAGCCCTTTCCGACCATGGCGATTCCCCTGAAATCCGGCATGAGCATCGGGATGCTTCTGGTCAGCGTCGAGCTGGTCATTATGCTCTTCATCCTGCTCTTCGTCCCGGGCGATTCGGCTGGCCCCTGCTTCATCGGCTTCGCCATCGGCGAGTCGCTGGGCGCCGCGGCGCTCCGGATCGCCGGCGGCATCTTCACCAAGATCGCCGACATCGGCTCGGATCTCATGAAGATTGTCTTCCGGATCAAGGAGGACGACGCCCGGAACCCCGGCGTCATCGCCGACTGCACCGGCGATAACGCCGGCGACTCGGTCGGCCCCACGGCCGACGGGTTCGAGACCTACGGCGTCACGGGCGTGGCCCTGATCACCTTCATCGTCTTGGCGGTGAAGGACCCGACCGTCCAGATCCAGCTCCTCGTCTGGATCTTCGTGATGCGCATCGGCATGATCGTCACCAGCGCCCTGTCCTACTATATCAATGGCGCCTGGGCCAAGGCCAAGTACGGCGACAGCCCCCGGTTCAACTTCGAGATCCCCCTGACCACGCTGGTGTGGCTGACGTCGCTCATCTCCATCGGCATGACCTATGTCCTGTCGGCCGTCCTGGTCCCGACGCTGGGCGGCGACTCCACCCTCTGGTGGAAACTCTCCACCATCATCACCTGCGGGACGATCGCCGGCGCCCTGATCCCCGAGCTGGTCAAAGTCTTTACCTCGACCAACTCCCGCCATGTCCGCGAGGTCCTCACGGCCTCCCGCGAGGGCGGGGCCTCCCTCAACATCCTGAGTGGCCTCGTGGCGGGCAACTTCAGCGCCTACTGGATGGGCCTCGCCATCATCCTGCTCATGGCCATCGCCTACGCCGTGAGCACGGCCGGGCTCAGCGCCCTCATGGCAGCCCCCGCCATCTTCGCCTTCGGCCTGGTGGCCTTCGGCTTCCTGGGCATGGGCCCGGTGACGATCGCCGTGGACTCCTACGGCCCGGTCACCGACAACGCCCAGTCGGTGTACGAGCTTTCGACGATCGAGACCCTGCCGGGTGTCACGCAGGACATCGAGAAGGAGTTCGGGTTCCGGCCCGACTTCGAGGATGCCAAGGCCTACCTCGAGGAGAACGACGGCGCCGGCAACACCTTCAAGGCCACGGCCAAGCCCGTGCTCATCGGCACGGCCGTGGTGGGCGCGACGACCCTCATCTTCTCCATCATCCAGTTGCTTACCGCCCGGTTCGGGGCTGCAGACGTCTCCACCGGTCTTTCGATCCTGAACCCCCTGTTCCTTCTGGGCCTCATCACCGGCGGCGCGGTCATTTTCTGGTTCTCCGGAGCCTCCATCCAGGCCGTCTCCACCGGCGCCTACCGGGCCGTCGAGTTCATCAAGCGCAACATCAAGCTCGAGGGGGGCGGCGAGCGGGCGTCCGTCGAGGACAGCAAGAAGGTCGTGGCCATCTGCACTCAGTACGCCCAGAAGGGGATGTTCAACATCTTCCTGGCGGTCTTCTTCGCGACGCTGGCCTTCGCCTGCGTGAACCACTACTACTTCATCGGGTACCTCATCTCCATTGCCATGTTCGGCCTGTTCCAGGCGATCTTCATGGCCAATGCCGGCGCCGCCTGGGACAACGCCAAGAAACTGGTGGAGACCGAGCTGAACATGAAGGGCACCGAGCTCCACGCCGCGACGGTGGTGGGCGACACGGTGGGCGACCCCTTCAAGGACACCTCCTCGGTGTCCATGAACCCGATCATCAAGTTCACCACCCTGTTCGGGCTCTTGGCCGTCGAGCTGGCCATCGAGCTCCCCGCCCTCACGAGCCAGGTGGCCGCAGTGTTCCTCTTCCTCGCGTCGGTCGTCTTCGTGTACCGCAGCTTCTACGCGATGCGGATTCCGGCGGCGGCGACGGCCACCTGAGTTCCTCTCCGCCTTCGATCCCGAGACCGCATCCGGCTCCCACCGGAGGGCGATCCTCCGGTGGGAGTTTTCATTTGACCCCAACCCCAGGCCGTGCTTCGCAAATCATTCCGGGGAGGAATGAGGCGTTGATGGGGGATAACCCATGAACAACACAGCTCTCAAGTCGAAAGATCCTGACGTCCTGGCGGTGGACGCGGCAATGCGCCGAGCGGCGCGGCGGGCGCGGGAACTCGGCCGCAAGACAGGCACGCCAGTGTACGTGCTGAGGAAGGGTCGAATCGTTGATCTGGCCAAAGAATGGAAGCGACGATCCCAAGCGCGCTAAAGGCAACCCCTTCTGCCCTTCCAGGCTCCCGAAGTCTTTTGGGGGAGGACGGGCCAGAAGGGTCAGCCTGTCACCTCGAGCTTCTGGATGACACCCTTCAGGACCTCCTCGCGGGCCTTTAACCCATCCCGCATGGATCGGCGGTCCGTGTGGGCGATCTCCAGGAGCAGTCGGCACATGTCTCCTTGAAGAAGCTCTCGCAGGAGTTTCACCTCGGAGTCGCTCAGGGAGATATTCATCACCATGGCCCTCCTCCTTTCCTGGAAGGGGATCGTATGGCGAGCCCCCGTATAAGAAGCTAATACCCTCGGTCTGGGGTGTCAAAGCGAACACCTGGCGAAGACAACCCCCCGGATCGCTGCCGAAATGGCCCGGCCATTGAGGGATCCCAGTTGGGCACCTGAGGGCCGGATGTAACGGATCTGGCTTACGCCCACGGGTCAATCAGGACGAAATCCGTCTGAAACCTCTTGACACTCCACGCCGCCACTGGTAGCGTCCGCACATCCAGGCCTTTTTCCTATTCATCACTCCTCCTCCCGCTTGCCCGACGAAGCTCTCTCCGGCGACACCGGGTGTAGGCCGGATCGGAGGACATCCCTTCGCTCACACATGCCTCTCCGGTCTCCTGGGGGAAAGGAGATGTTCCATGGTTACCGGTTATACGTGTGCGAAGGCCGTGCGAACCTGCCTTGCCTTCACCCTTCTGGGGCCGCTCTCTGCCATGGCCGCAGACACCCCTCCAAGGCCGAGCCCTGCCCTGCCCCTTCAGACCCCGCCGCCTGCCAAGGTGGCTCCACCCTTGACGCCAGCGACCCCCTCACAGAAAGGTCCAGTCAAGGCCATTACCCCAGGCGGCGGAGCGGGACTTCCCGACCTCGTCGTGTCGGACCTGTTCCTGGTGGGGGACGAGATCCGCTTTAAGGTGAAGAATATCGGTACGGGAGAGAAGAAACCCGCGGAGATCAATTATCACGTCACCATCAAATATCCCGGCTTGGGCAGACCGGATGGGTATCAATTCAAGGCGATTGCCGGAATCACCAGCCTGGCCAGGCTACGGCCCGGCGAAGAAACGCCCGAGGATCGCGCGACCCACTTCCGTCCCCAGTTGGGAAGCTCGATGATAATCACCCTGTGCATCAACGACTTTTCACGGATCCCGGAGAGCAATTTCGACAACAACTGCCTGACCAAGGACGCGAGCGCCCTGCTCAGTGACCTCACGATCACCCACGCACGGATTGACCTTGTGAGTTTCAAGAAGCCTGACAAGCCCTGGTATGAAGATGTTGCCGGGTATGTGGGGGATCTGCTCTGCCCCAGCTCTCCCGGCATTGAATTCGACACGAGCGGCGTGACTTCCAACGTGGCCGTACTGACCGTGAAGAACAATGGCGGCGTGCGGGCGGCTAACTTTGACGTGGCCGTTTCCTCGGAGGGAGGGTTGCTCGAGAAAGGCAACTGGAAACTCCGCGTGAAGGATCTCCTCGAGCCCGGCAAATCCGGGCAGGTGAGCATCTCTGTGGGTCAAGCTCAGTGCAGACCGGGCGACAAGAAATGCCGGAGCAGTGTCAGGGCAACGGTGGACCCCGACGACAAGGTGCTCGAGACCTTGGAAGACAACAACTCGCTGAAGGTCGCCACCGTCTTGGTCAGAGACCACCGCAAACCCGGCGGAGGCACCGTGTACGGGAGCTGCGACTGAGGGGGGACCCTGCAGCAATGCGGGAGGACGAGTGAGCGAGCCACAGGGCAATGAGAGTGCGATCCGCCGGATTTGCGCCAAGACAGGGAGATCAAATGATGAGATGGTTCTGGGTTCTCGTGTCGGTATTCCTGGTGCCCTCGGCGGTTTTGGCCGAGATGCCCTCGGAGGCGAGCATCAAGGCGGTGGCTGACGCGTGGCTGGCGAAGAAGCCTGCGCCAAGCTTCGGCGCCGTGATGTCGATATCCGGGGCGGCCAGGGTCCAGGAACGCTACACGGCCTTTATTGCCAAAGAGCTGGGAAGCGTGGTCGGGTACAAGGCGGCGCTGACCAATCCCGCAGTACAGAAGCGCTTCAACTATGACAAGCCGCTCCGGGGGACCCTGTATGAGAAGATGATCCTCCAAAGCGGAGCCCGGGTCCCTTCGGCCTACGGAGCACGGCCTGTCTTCGAGGCGGATATGATCGCGGTAGTGGGAGATGCTGCGAAGCTGATGGCGGCCAAGACCCCCCTGGACGCCCTCGGGGCACTGAAGGAGATCCGCAGCTTTATCGAGATGCCCGACATATTGTTCGATCTGCAGGTCAAGCTGGATGGCCCAACTCTGCTCGGGGTCAACGCCCTTGCCCGCCTCGGCATCCTCGGGAATTCGATTCCATTGCCCGCCACAGCTGACGCGGTGGCAAAGCTTGCCGCCATGAAGGTCGAAGTGCTGGACCAGACCGGGGCCGTGCTGGGTGGCGGCAAGGGTTCGGACGTGTTGGAGAATCCCTTGAACGCCGTTCTGTGGATCGCCGAGTCGCTCCGGGGAGAGGGAAAAGCGGTCAAGAACGGGGATCTACTCTCACTGGGGTCCTTTTCTGCGCTCCTGCCTCCCAAGCCCGGAATGACCGTCACCGTCCGGTACACCGGGCTCACTCCGGAGCCGGTAGAGGTGAAGGTCACGTTCGAGTAGCGCCGTCGGACCGGGTCGCGAGTTCACAGAGGTGCAGCCTGCGGTCCTCCGTGAGGAGCGTGCCCGGAGCAAGCTCAGGCTTACGGCGACCGCGGTCGCGGCGACAGCAACTCACCTTTACCATCGTTTCAGTCCGGAATTGTCTGATCATCCGGACACATGATCGCTCACCCTCCAGCTTTGTCGGACTGGTTGACCGGCCTGGATCAATCCCGTATAGTGCCCGCATAGCGCGAATGTGCCATGGAAGATGCAATGCAACGCCTGGGTGACCTAAGTCCCAACGAGGTTTCATAGGAGGGGGAATGGGTAAGAAAAAGAGAGGCGGTTCGGCCAAAGATGGATCTGCCAAGTCAGGCGGCCGGACGCCTTTGATTGTCGGGGTGTTGCTGATCGTCGCGCCGCTGGGGATCGGTGGCTACTGGTGGACGAGCGGCGGATCCAGCGGCCCCGTTCGAGGCGCCAAGCCCGCCATCCCCCGCGTGCCGCGACCGGCCACGCTGTCGCCGGTTCTGTTCACCGGGTATGCCGCCAAGGGCTACCAGGTGGCGAGGGAGATCCCCGAGGTTCTGGAGCGCATCATGTGCTACTGCGGCTGCGACCGGAACCCAGGGCACCAGAACAACCTGGACTGCTTCACCGACGAGCACGGGGCGGGGTGAGACCTCTGCGTGGATATTGCGCTGGAGGCGCAACGGCTGCACAAGCAGGGCTACCAGATCGCGGAGATCAAGAACCGGATTGACCGCGCCTTCGCCCGATAAACCCACCAAGACTTCCGGCTACGCCTGATGGGTGAGCCGGTGGACCGCCCCGGCCTCTGCGCGTCCATTCCTAACGCCGGCATGTCTTCTCCACTGGCTGTTCCTCAGCCATCCTCCGAGCTTCCCCTGTCCGGCATTCAGGAGGGGGACAGCACCGGACCATCCGCCAATCTTGACCGCCTCAGGGATCGGGCATAGGATGAGGCCGTCATGGCTGTCTTGAAGGCGTTTATTGCGGGGGCGCTGAGACTGACAGCGGCCCTGGGCAGGAGGTGCGGCCATGGAACTCACGAGTACGGCGTTCAAGCCCGGAGAGCTGATCCCTGCGAAGCACACATGCGACGGGCCGGATGTATCCCCTCCGCTGAGCTGGTCCGATCCGCCGGCCGGGACGAAGAGCTTTGCCCTGATCTCGGATGATCCCGATGCGCCGATGGGTACGTGGGTCCACTGGGTCGCCTGGAACATCCCTGGCGACGCGCGCTCTCTGGCGGAGAATCTTCCAAAGAAGGACTCTCTGCCGGACGGGACGAAGCAAGGCACGACAGATTTCCGGCGGATCGGCTACGGCGGCCCCTGCCCACCGTCGGGGACTCACCGGTACTTCTTCAAGCTCTACGCCCTGGATACGACGCTGAACCTGCCCGCCAGCACGACCAAGAAGGACCTAGAGAAGACGATGCAGGGGCACATCCTGGCCCAGGCAGAGCTGATGGGCAAGTACCGCCGGCGCTAGGCGGGATCGGCGGGAGCCATCAACCCTGATGCATACTCTCGCGACGTCCGCCCCCAGGCACGCATCCAAGAGTGCCGGGCGGGGACGGCACGGGGAGGCATTCGCAGTCAGGCGGGACGCGGAGAAGACAATGGCCAAGCAGGTGATCGTGTATTCGCAGCCCGGGTGAGGGGCCTGCGACCAGGAGAAAGAGTTTCTTTCTCGAAAAGGGATAGCCTTCGTGGACAAGAACATCCGGACGGATCAGGTCGCCCTCCAAGAGCTCTTGAAGATGGGCTTTCGGGCGACCCCCGTCACCCTCATTGATGGGGAGGCAGTGGTTGGCTTTGATCGCGGGAAGCTCGAACGCCTCCTCGGGCTGGCGTAGCATTCGGTGTTCCTCATGCGACAGTTGACGGCCACAGCTCGGACATCTTTCTCTTTCGGGTGGTGCGCAGACCTCGGCAAGCCTTCCCGCCTGCGCGCATCGTTCCCCATGGGGCAGTACCTTCCGTGAATCCTGAGTTGGCCAATGCCCTCCAAAACTCCAGGTACATGTACCTGACAACCTACAACCGCGCGGGAAAGCCGGGAACGGTCCCCGTCTGGCTGTGGTACCAGGACGGGGCCGTCTATTTCACCACCCAGCGCCAGAGCCTGAAGGCCCGGAGGATCCGGACCACCGGGCGGGTGACGGTGCACGTCGGGAAGCCGGACGGACCCTGTTTCGAGGGGCGCGCGGAGTGGGTGGACGACCGGCCGGATCTGGAAGAGGCAATCCTGCGCGCCTATCGCCAGAAGTATTGGATCCTGATCCCCCTGTGGATGGGACGCCGCATCCGGAGGGGCCTGGCCCGCAAGACCAGCGTCCTGATCCGCATCACTGCGACATCCCACCAATTCTCACCACAGGCCTGATTGAGGGCCATCCCTCAGAAACTCTCACCTTCAGAACCCGAATAGAGAGTCTCTTGGCGGCCTTGGCGTCTTGGCGGTTGCGTAGCCATATCGTGCCTTATCCCTTGAGTCCGGTGAAGGTAATTCCCTGGACGAAGTATCGCTGCAAGGCCAGGAAGATGATCAGCGCGGGGATGCTGGCCAGGACGACGGCCGCCATGCTGATCCCGTAATAGGCGATCGACTGGCCGCTCACCGTTCCGCCGCCCAGTGCCGTGGCGATGCCGACCGGCAGGGTGCGGGTCGCATCGCTGTTGGTCACGATGAGCGGCCACATGAAGTCATTCCAGGAGAGCAGGAAGAGGAAGATGGCCACGGCCGTCAGGGCCGGTCGGGAGAGGGGCACCATGACGCGGAGCAGCACCCCAAGGCGGCTGGCCCCGTCCATCACGGCGGCCTCCTCCAGTTCCCGGGGGATCCCCTGGAAGAACTGCCGCAGCAGGAACACGCCGAAGCCGTTGGCCACCGTGGGCATGATCAGGCTGAAGTACGAGTCCACCAGCTTCACCTTGGCCAGGCCGATGAACAGGGGCACCATGGTGATGTGGACAGGAACGAGGATCGTGGAGAGCACAAGGAGGAACAGCCACTGGTCCCCGCGGAAGCGCAGCCGGGCGAAGGCATACGCGGCCGGGACGCTGGTGGCCAGGCCCAGCAGGGTCGCAGAGCCTGCCACGACCAGGCTGTTCCACAGCCATCGCTCCAGCCGGTACTTCTGGAATATCTCCAGGTAATTCTCGACGGTAAAAGTCTGCGGGATCCAGCGCGGCGCGAGGGTGAGGATCTGCCCCTCAGGCTTGAGGGACGTGGACAGCACCCACAGGAGGGGGGCGAGCCAGGCGATCAGCACCAGAACCATGAGGGCATGCAGGCCAAGCCGGACCAGGAAGTCCGCGCGCACGAATCCGGCACCTCCCGCCTCGCGGGACACCAGACGGAACTGGATCACCGTCACCAGGAACAGGAGTCCGAACAGCGCGTAGGCGATGGCCGCAGCGTACCCCATCTCGTACCACGTGAACCCGGCCACATACAGGTAGTGCACGAGGGTCAGGGTGCTGTTGCTCGGCCCGCCCTGGGTCATCACGTAGATCTGCCCGAACACCTGGAAGGACTTGGCGATGGAGACCACCACTACGAAGAATGTCACCGGCCGGAGCGAGGGGAGCACCAGGTGCCAGAACTCCTGCCAGGCGTTGGCCCCGTCGATGCGGACGGCCTCCCGCAGTTCCGGAGAGATCTCTTGCAGGCCGGCCAGGTACATCACCATGTTGTACCCGGCCGTCCACCACATGGTGGCGAGGATGATGGAGAGCATGGCGGTGTCCGGGCTGGCCAGCCAGGGCAGCGGGCCCAGCCCCACCTTCGCCAAGTAGAAGTTCAGCAGTCCCGCGCCCGTCGGATCCAGGATCCACCGCCAAATGATCCCCACCACCGAGACCATGATGACGTAGGAGGCGAAGACGGAGAGCCGCGTCACCACGCGGCCGCGGAGCGGTTGGTTCAGGAGGAGCGCCAGGCCCAGACCCAGCAGCGCCATTGTGGGGACGATGGCCAGGGTATAGACCGTTGTATTCTCGAGGGCGATGAAGAACAGGGGGTCGGTCAGGAGGCGCCGGTAGTTCTGCAGGCCGACAAACCCCGGCGTGCCGACGATGCGCCAGTTGGTGAGGCTCAAGACGGCGCTGAAGACCGCCGGGAGGAAGAAGAACAGCAGGAAGACCGTCAGATAGGGGGCCAGGAAAAGGTAGGGGGCGAGTCCCGCCAAGCGGGACCGCCCCCACGGCCCACGGGAATTGCCCGTGCCCGCCATGGAATCACCCGCTAGCTACGGCTCCGCCAGGATCCGGTTGACGGCCACCTCGGCGTCCGTCACCGCCTGCTCCACGGTCTTCCGCTTCTGCACGATGGACTCCCATGCGCTCACCAGCGGACTGGCGGGATCGTGGGTGAAGATCTTCGTATGTTGCCGGATGGCCGGGTTGATGACCCAGCCCTCCTGGGGCTGGATCCCCGGGGTGAAGGCGTGCCATAAGGTCATGCCCTTGAATTCGGCGCCGTTCAGGATGGAGAGGCGCGCCGGCGCCTGGCCACCCTTCACCCAGGTCATGCTGTTCTCGCTCATGTACCGGATGAACTGCATGGCCGCCTGCTGCTTGGCGCGATCCGGCTGTTTCCCCAGGACCATCTGGTGGCCCATGCCCCAGGAGGCATACTTCCCGAAGATACGGGGGAAGGCGGCCGTCCTGAACTTCAACCCTTCCTGCCGGAGGGCGCTGTTGATCAGCCACGGCCCGATCCAGATCATGGCCGCCTGCTTGGTGAGGAAGGCCTTGTTGATGTCGGTCATGACCGGCGGCGCCACCTTGTGGACATGGATGAGATCCGACATGAACTGGAAGGCCGCCCTGCCCTTGGCATCGTTGAAGGCGGCCTTCTTGAAATCATCGGTGAAGAGTTTCCCGCCCTGCTGCTCCACAAAGGCCATCCAGTACCTGGGCGGCCAGGCCGTGGAGCTGTGCATGGCGAACCCCCACTGGTTCGGCGGGACGGTCAGCTTCTTGGCGGCGGCGATGAACTCGTCCATGGTGACGGGCGGCTTGTTGGGGTCGAGGCCCGCCTTCTCGAACAGCTCCGTGTTGTAGTAGAGCCCCAGGACATGGGTGTCCAGCGGGATTCCGTAGCGTGCGCCGCCGATCACGCCCGCTCGCCAGGCCCGCGGGACGAAGTCGTCGCCCTTGATCCCCGCCTGGCCGATCAGCTCATCCATGGGCGCCAGGGCCCCGAGGCGCGCCATCTCCGGGATCACCGCCACCCACATCAGCAGGATCTCCGGGACCCCTCCCGTCTGCAGCGAGGCGACCAGCTTGCTGTGCATCAGGTCCCAGGTATAAAAGGAGGGGATCACTTCCACCTCCTTTTGGGAGGCGTTGAAGGCCTTGATCATCTCCTCCCAGCGCCCCTTGTCGTCCCCGCTGAGCCCGCTCCACGCATTCACCTGGATCGCCGCATCCGCGCTAGACCACTCCCAAGCGGCAAGTATTGCCATCAAGCCGATCACCCAGCCCCAGCGTCGCATGACTCTCCTCCTACGCAACCGTACGCCGTTGGTGAGATTGCCGCACGCGCTCCCTCTCCCTACTGTGAAGCACGGATAGCGCAGATGGCGTGCCGTTGTCAAGGGAGAATGGCCGTGACACGAGCAGGGACTCCCGAGCCGGTCCGGGCCCAGACGGCCGTCAGGACACGGATTGCCATTTCCTCGGGCCTGTGCTACAGAGGCGCCACGGACGAGATCGGATCCTCGGCAGCATCCGATCATCTGGGGGAGAACGTGATGCCCCTGATCCTCAGCCCGGAATGCTCCCTTCTTGGAGGGTGCGAAGATGGATGAAAGCCGGTCGATTATCACCAATGAGATGCGGAATGTTCTCAAGATCGGGGAGGAGTTAGAGTCTCACACCCATCGCCGCTAAGATAATTCGGTCTCGACTCCGCCCCCGGGAGCCGGCCTGAAGGCAGCCGGCCGCACCCGGTGGGTACCCGTGGGCCGCTGCGCCGATCGCCGTGTCATGCCGGTGGCATGACGGC